>ENA-OYXO01000058-OYXO01000058.1-human-gut-metagenome-genome-assembly--contig:-NODE-58-length-63392-cov-14.216556_pt1 | contig 63392 bp, 62 predicted proteins | sample MGYA00244219_ERZ653425 | MGnify/ENA primary metagenome ERZ653425 (study PRJEB26926, sample SAMN06164965) | human gut metagenome | biome: ENVO:00009003; feature: ENVO:2100002; material: ENVO:00002003... | reverse complement strand
CGGCAGCGTCAGATGTGTATAAGAGACAGTTATTATATCATTATTTCTTCTTTATATCAGTTATTAATGGGATGGGAAGATGTCAAACATGGTTTTTTCTTAATTATGTTGGACAATTCAAATGCAATTGATCTCTACATTGATTCAACAGATGCCAACATGACCCAAAAAGCATTCTCAGGTACATTTAATTTTATGGGTGTTATTGCCTCTACTGGAGTAAATTTTTCAATGCTATTTTTCTTTTTGTATTTATTGTATCCTAATAAGAATAAGAAAATTCTTATTGGTATGATTGTTGCTATTTTGATAACTCCTCTAATGTCTGTTGCAAGTGGATCAAGAGAAAAGGTCATTACATCTTTTCTGATGTTTGTTCTGATGTACTTGTTTCTTAAACCTTTATTAAATAAGCAATTACGTAAGAATATAGAAAATGCGGCTATGCTATTATTTGCTTTTTTGTTTATATTCTTTGTTATAATTTCTTTAGCTAGAGCTAGAGGAGACATCGAAAAGACAATAACAGGCTTTGAATCCTACTTTGGTATGTCCTTTCTTGTGTTTGATCAAAAATGTTTTTATACTGATGGAACTAGAGAGGGTAACTTAGTTTCTCCTCTAATAAATGTTGTATTAGGTGGACAAACATATTCACAAGAAGATTTGCGCGCAAAATATGCATTTTTAGGTGTTGATAATGGAGTTTTTTATACATTTATAGGAGATTTTGTTCTAGATTACGGCCCCTATATTGCTTTTGTTTTCTTAATCTTATTTTCTTTATATTGTCAACGTATTAATAAATTCAAAATTTGGAATGGTGGTCAGATTGTTTTGGGTTTCATTCTTTTGAAACTATTATCTGGTTTTTATTTACATCAATTTTCAGGAATTGGAGGTAATTTGTTTTTAGTAGAGTTATTTATCTTATATTATATTTTATCGAGTAATTTACCAAATTTTAAATCTGTAATAAAAAATATAGATGAAAGGACTTGAAATAATAGCTTTCTACTTGCCTCAATACCATCCTTTTAGGGAAAATGATGAATGGTGGGGAAAAGGATTTACCGAATGGACAAATGTTGGCAAAGCAAAACCTCTGTTTAAAGGACATAATCAGCCTCGTATACCTACAGAATTAGGCTATTATGATCTAAGGCTACCTATTGTTCGTGAACAACAAGCTCAGATGGCTAGGGAAGCGGGTGTAACTGCTTTTTGCTACTGGCACTATTGGTTCGGTAATGGAAAGCGCCTAATTCCCGAGGTGTTTGATGAAGTTCTTGAAAGTGGAAATCCAGATTTTCCTTTTTGTTTAGGCTGGGCAAATCATTCGTGGTTTGCTAAGAATTGGAATGCTAATGGCACTACTATAGATAAATTGCTTATAGAGCAAACCTATCCTGGAATCGAAGATGAAATGATGCACTTTAATTTTCTTTTAAAAGCATTTAATGATCCTCGATACGTTAAGATAGACGGGAAGCCCCTTCTCTACATTTTTGATCCGATAAGTATTCCAAAGGAATATATACGTAATTTTAAAAAATGGACTGTTGAAGCAGGACTACCTGGTTTGCATCTTGTAGCTAATATTACTTCTCCTTCTGTAAAGAAGGATGTCCTAATTTCTGAAGGGTTTGATAGTGTCAGTTATCAGAGGCTAGGTGGACTAAAAAATGCTACTCTAAAAAAAATTGGAGTCAATGGTTCTCGTTTGTTTGCGTTATGGAGAAAGGTTAAGAGTGCCATTAATAGAAGACCTCCATTTATGTATGATTATGCTGATTATTATCATGAGTTAATAAATGAAATCGACAAAGAGGAGAATGTAATACCCACATTATTGCCTCAGTGGGATCACACTCCTAGGTCTGGCTGGAATGGAACATTTTTAGTAAACGCGACTCCAGAACTTTTCTATCATCATTGCAATGATGTGTTAGACATAGTTAAAAATAAAAACAACAAAATAGTTTTCCTTAAGTCATGGAATGAATGGGGGGAAGGTAATATGATGGAGCCTGATATGACCTATGGCCGAGGATTTATTGACTCACTAAGAAAAGCTATTGAAGAATATAAGTGTGAACGATAATTATGAAACAAATAGTTTGGGTAACGCCAGAATACTTTTTAGAGACAGATATTTACGTTGTACCAGAGCTTACGAAGTATTATAACATTTGTTGGATTATTGAACATTTTAAAGATGTTGAAAAGATTCCTTTCTATTCAGATCTTGAAAAATGTGCAGTATGTGATAATTTGAATATTGAGTATATTCACAGACCTGCTGCTCATCCTCTTTCATACAAATTTTGGCATTTTTATTGGAAACTCATCAGTAAGATTAAATCGTACAAACCTTTTACTATATATTCTGCAGTGTTGGGAATTCCTTACATCCCATTTTGTATTCTAAGAATTCCTCGCAAAAAAATTGTATTTGCAGCTCATAATGTGAATACTCCTAAAGGTGTAAAACACTATACTTTTACAAAACTTTATATGGGCTTGACATGGCGATGGTTTATAAACTTCCAGAACTTCTCTATGTCTCAGTATGAGTTGTTACGTAACACTTATGGCGAAAAAAACAACTTCTATGCACCTTTTGTTCTTAAAGATTATGGTAAGTCATTTAATCAACCAAAAGATATAATCACATTCCTTTCGTTTGGAAGAATCCGAGGATATAAAAGCATAGAAGTTTTGATAGAAGCAGCGCAACGGGTTAAGGAACAAAATGAATCTCCATTTAAAGTCATTATTGCTGGAGAATGTTCTGATTGGGACAGCTATCAAAAGTTGATTAGATACCCTGAGATTTTCGATTTGCGTATTCATGAGGTAGAGAATGCTGACATTCCTAAACTGTTTGGAGAATCACACTATACAGTTCTACCTTATCAGGATATAGCGCAGAGTGGTGCTTTGTTCGTGTGCATAAATTATTGCAAGCCTTCTATACTCTCACAATTGCCAGCATTTACTGAGTATATTACGGATGGTGTTGATGGATTGATGATTAGGCCAGCAAATATTGAAGATCTTACAAAGCAAATGCTATATGTTCTCAATAATCATGAAACCGTATATCCTATACTAAAAGCCAACTTGGAAAAAATGAAATATGAGAAATTTGACAAGGATGCAATTGTAATGAAATATAAGGATTACTTTGATTCATTTATGCAATATGCCAATATTAGCTGATAGTAATAATTGCTCTGGATGCTTGGCGTGTGTTGAGTCTTGTAATCTCAATGCAATTTCAGCTGTATGGAATGACGAAGGGCATCTTACATATCAGGTGAACTATGACAAGTGCGTAGAATGTCATCGATGCGAGAAGAGTTGCCCTGTAGTAAATGGATGCCAGTATGGCTCGAATGACCTGACATTATCTAAACCTTATGCTGCTTGGTGCACTAACGAGGTTTTGCGAGCTCAGAGTACATCAGGTGGCGTATTTGCTGCCATTGCGAGCAATGTCCTTAATAAAGGGGGTATCGTATATGGCGCAAGTATGCAAGATAGTGTTATCAAGCATATCGCTATCGATAGGACTGAAAATTTGTACAAGCTTCAAGGCTCCAAGTATGCACAAAGCTCTACTAAGGGAACATATCGTGATGTCCTCAAACAACTGAAAAAAGGTCGCCTCGTATTGTTCTCAGGATTGGCTTGTCAGGTCGCTGGTTTGTTGAACTTTTTGCCAGCCAACATGTCAATTGACAATCTTATTACAATCGATTTGATTTGTGGTGGTGTTCCTTCAAGAGCCCTTATAACAAAATATCTGGAACAAGAAAAGGAAAATGTCAAAGAAATTGCTTCATTCAGAACTAAGTCTCTATATCAGTTTGTAATAGTTAAGCATAATAACACAAAAGAAATTGTTCCTTTAGCACTAAAACCTCTTCCTTTATGTGGGTTTTATACAGAATTGACAAACAAGATGATTTGTTACAATTGTCGATATGTTGGAGCACATCGAATGTCTGATATAACCATTGGTGACTATTGGGGGGATGTGGAATATATGGATCAGCATAAGAATGGATTGTCTGTTGCGGTTGCACATACAGAAAAAGCACTAACAGTATTGATGGATTCCGATCTTGAAATTCATCCTATTTCGTGGGATACTTTTCTGATGCACAATACTCGAATGGTGTATGGTGTCAATAGGTTGTCTAAATCACATCGAAGAAAGCGCCTTGCTGATGCAATCAAACATGATTCATTCCGTAAATTCATGATAGATTATGCAAATGCAGCTACACCTCGACAGCCTTTATACTTTTTACGTAAGTTGATTGTATTTGCAGAAAGTCGTTTGTTACCAGATAAAAGGAGGATCTTTGTAAGAAACTTATTGAAAATATATAAGAAAAAATGAAGATAGCATTAATTACATATCACTATTCAAACAATAAAGGTGCAGTAATGCAAACTTATGGTTTGTGTAAATTTCTGCGTGATAAAGGATACGATATTGAACTTATTGATGTCCGTCAGAGTGAAAAGACGAACCAGCCATTTTATGTAAAGTTGGTGAAGTATTTCATCGTCGGATACAGAATGCAACAGGATATGAAGAAATTCTATCCTCCACTTACAAGACGATACAACTCGGTTGAGGAACTTCGACAGGATCCTCCAAAGGCTGACTGCTACATAGTAGGTAGTGATCAGGTTTGGAATCCTAATATCAGTAAGGAATTGATGTGGGCTTATTTCCTTGATTTCGGAAGTAAACATGTAAAGCGCATTTCTTACGCCTCCAGCTTTGGAATTTCAGAATGGATAATTAAAGATAAATCTGTCAATGAACGTATCACTGAACTTTTTAAGTCGTATACAGCATTATCTGTTCGTGAGCGCGAAGGTAAGGAATTGTGTGAGAATGAGTTTGGAGTGTCACCCCAGGTTGTGCTTGATCCAACTTTCCTGAATACAGACTATAAGGAATTCACAGATGGCATAAAGCAGAAAGATATTATTGTGTGTTATAAAATTAATAAAACCCCAGATTTTTGGAAATATGCTCCAGTTGTCAAGAAGGAATTAGGACTTCCCATCACTATTTTGAACTATAATTATCCCAAGAAAGGATATAAATATTGTTTTCCGCCTTCGTTGGATTTCTGGATGCGGAGTGTGGCATCGGCCAAATTTGTTCTGACTGATTCATTCCATGGTGTAGTCTTTAGCATTTTAAACAGAAGGAATTTTGCAGCTATTTTAAATCATAATGACAGAGACTCAAGAATCATAAATCTTGTAAATGAGCTTGGTTTGCAATATAGGCTATATAACTCCTTAGAAGAAATGTTGCTGAATGATGGTTGGAAAAATGACATTAACTACTCAAGTATACAAGATCTAATTAATAAAAGAGTTGTCCAGTCGCAAGAATATTTATTAAAAGCTATATTATCCATCTAATAATAGTAGAACGTTTACAATTTATTTCATTAAGTAATAGAAAGTTCACTTTTACATGCTTCTACTTCTAAACGTTTGAAAGCAAGGTGTTTATCGTTTTAATAGCTTTGATAATCTGTTTAAAATCATTACTCGCTAAAGTTCTCATATGAAAATACTAATTGTTGGTTCAACCCCCCAGACTGCTGGCATTGGTGGTGTAGCAATCCATGTAGAACGTTTACTTGATGCGCTTAAACATAGGAGTGTAGATGTTGTTCATGAGGATTATAAAAAATCTGCATTGCGTCCATTTCTTAAGTGTATTACCGCAGATGTTGTTCATATTCATTCGCAGAATAAAATGTATTCCTTTTTATTGGCGCTATTCGCAGAACTGTGCCATGCAAAGGTTGTATATACACTACATCAAAAATATGTAGTAGGTAATTCGTTTGAATGTAAATTGTGTAATTGGTTGTTTATGGTTTGCGATATAATAATTACTTTAAATACGCAGAGTAAAGACGATATAAGAAAAATACTAGGTATCGATACTGTGCTTTTGCCAGCTTTTATACCACCTACACATACTGAGCCTTTGAACGATGATATACTCAATCTAATAAAGCGTGGAAAGCAATGCAACCGAAAATTGTGTGTGACAAATGCAGCTTATTATTCAGTTAGTTCTATAGGAGAAACTTATGGAATCTCTTTTTTAGTAAAATACTTTTCCAAACATCCTAATTGCTTTTTGATTGTATCAGATCCAAGTGGACAGAATAAAGTCAATATTTCATGTGAAGCAGATAATATAGCGTTCATTACATACAAGCATAGCTTCTATGAAATTTTGAAACGTGCTGATATTTTTATTCGTCATACTAATACAGATGGAGATGCACTATCTGTAAAGGAGTCATTATCTTTAGGAGTATGCACATTGTGTACGGATGTGGTTGATCGTCCGGAAGAGGCTATTCTCTTTAAGTACGAGAATGAGGAATCACTTAGTACAGCTTTATCTAAGGTGAATAATGCTGATAGAAAAGTTTCTGTATTTAGTAATCTTGTTGATGATTTAATAAAATTATATGGTATAAATTGAACTCTTACATCAACAATAAAGGTAATGTATTATTCGATTTATATAGTAAGGCACAAGGCATAGTCTCTGATGCAAAAAATGAATGTTTGGTTTATGTTTGATAGAGACTATGTAGAATGAATGTGACGTGATTGCTTCTGATTTACCTTATGCTCATAGCATATTCGTCTTTTCTGAAACTTTTAATTTGAGTTCTCTCAAGTTGTTGATTTTATCTATTCAAAATTATATAGGGTAATCGAGTCTTTCTACATCGGCTGAATAAAGAATCTATTTTTTTTAGAGGAAAGATATGAAAAAGGCTTGCAATAAGCTGGTTAAGAATGAAATCAAAGAATTGATTTCTTTGATTATTTAATTGTAATCATGAGTCTTCATATTTGTCAGAATTTCACGTCTCACAGAAGCTTCTGAACGGAGCGAAATCACAGGAATGTACTTTTTTAAGTAGATTCAATCATTAAAAATATAACTATATTATGAGCATTTTTGCAGGAAAAACATTAATGATTACCGGTGGCACTGGTTCATTCGGTAATGCAGTTTTGAATCGTTTCCTTCGCACAGATATTGCGGAGATTCGTATATTCAGCCGAGATGAAAAAAAACAAGATGATATGCGTCATCTATATCAGGCTAATTATCCTGATGTAGCAAGTAAGATCAAATTCTATATCGGCGATGTTCGATCTTTAGAGAGCTGCCGTGCGGCAATGCCCGGTGTAGATTATATCTTTCATGCAGCTGCATTGAAACAGGTGCCCAGCTGTGAGTTCTTCCCTATGGAGGCTGTGAAAACCAATGTTATCGGTACTGATAATGTGCTTCAGGCTGCTATTGAGAATAATGTGGAGTCTGTAATCTGCTTGTCAACTGATAAAGCGGCTTATCCTATCAATGCAATGGGTATTACCAAGGCTATCGAGGAGAAGGTGGCTGTAGCTAAATCACGCAACTCTCGTAATACAAAAATTTGTTGTACTCGTTATGGAAATGTGATGTGTTCTCGCGGCTCTGTAATTCCTTTGTGGATAGACCAGATTCGAAAGGGCAATCCTGTCACAGTAACTGAATCTACAATGACTAGATTCATTATGTCTTTGGACGAAGCGGTAGATTTAGTGCTCTTTGCATTTGAAAATGGTCAGAATGGTGATATTTTAGTTCAGAAGGCCCCTGCTTGTACTATCCAAACTCAGGCAGAGGCGGTCTGCGAACTCTTTGGTGGGAAGAAAGAGGATATTAAGGTTATTGGTATTCGTCACGGTGAGAAACTTTATGAGACATTGCTTACTAGAGAGGAGTGTGCAAAGGCTGTGGATATGGGTAACTTCTATCGTGTGCCTGCAGATAACCGTTCGCTGAACTACGACAAGTATTTCACTGAGGGTAACAGCAAGCAGGTGGAATTGACAGAGTTTAACTCTGACAATACACGTCGATTGAATCTGCAAGAAACGAAAGATACTATCGCTTCGCTAGAGTATATCCAAAATGAATTGAATGGCATCCCTAATATTCAGTAACCATGGACAAACAACCAAAGTTTGATTATAGTGATGTGAAGTTTCAAGACGATGGAAAACTGAAGTTGGTCATTGTGGTGGGAACTCGTCCAGAGATTATCCGACTGGCAGCGGTTATCAACAAGTGTCGTAAATACTTCGATGTGATACTGGCGCATACTGGTCAGAATTACGACTACAACTTAAATGGCATTTTCTTTCGCGACCTGAAATTGGCGCAGCCCGAAGTATATATGGATGCAGTGGGTGATGACTTGGGTGCTACCTGTGGCAACATCATTAATTGTTCCTATAAGTTGTTTGCTGCCACAAAGCCCGATGCTGTCTTGGTATTGGGTGACACCAATTCATGTCTGAGTGTGATTGGAGCTAAGCGCCTTCATATACCTATCTTCCACATGGAGGCAGGAAACCGTTGCAAGGATGAATGTCTGCCCGAGGAAACCAATCGCCGTATTGTGGATATTATCAGCGATGTGAATATGGCTTATTCAGAGCACGCACGTCGTTACTTGGCTGATTGTGGCCTACCGAAGGAACGTACGTATGTTACTGGTTCGCCTATGGCAGAAGTGTTGCATCAAAACTTAACAGAAATCGAGGCAAGTGGTGTGCATGCTCGTTTAGGATTGGAGAAAGGTAAGTATATTCTGCTCAGTGCCCATCGTGAAGAGAATATTGATACGGAGAAGAACTTTATGAGCCTTTTCAATGCAATCAATAAGATGGCAGAGAAGTATGATATGCCTATTCTTTATTCATGTCATCCGCGTTCCAGAAATCGTTTGGCGGCAAGTGGATTTCAACTTGATAAGCGCGTGATTCAACACGATCCTCTAGGATTCCATGACTACAACTATCTGCAGATGAATGCTTTTGCTGTAGTTTCCGATTCTGGTACATTACCTGAAGAGTCAAGCTTCTTTACTAGTGTGGGGCATCCATTCCCAGCGGTGTGTATCCGTACTTCTACCGAGCGTCCAGAAGCAATAGACAAGGCTCTTTTTGTGATTGCTGGTATAGATGAGAAGTCTCTGCTACAAGCGGTGGATACGGCAGTAGAACTATGCCAGGATGGAGAGCATGGTATTCCGGTTCCCGATTATGTGGATGAAAATGTCAGCACGAAAGTGGTGAAGATTATCCAAAGCTATGTGGGCATCGTGAACAAAATGGTTTGGAGAAAATTTTAATCAATGAAAGTATTTGTAACAGGTGCCAAAGGTTTCGTGGGTAGAAACCTTTGTGCGCAATTAAATAATATAAAGGAAGGTAAGGCTCGATGCTATGGTGACTTGATCATCGATGACGTATTCGAATACGACGTTGATTCAACGAAAGAGGAATTGGAACGCTATTGCCAGAAAGCTGATTTTGTATTTAATCTTGCAGGTGTCAATCGTCCCAAGAACACCGAGGAGTTTATGGAGGGTAATTTCGGCTTTGCTTCTACGCTATTGGATACACTGAAGAAGCATAATAACAACTGTCCGGTAATGCTTTCAAGCTCCATTCAAGCTACACTGGCAGGCCGTTTTGGTACTTCTGAATATGGCAAGAGCAAGAAAGCGGGCGAAGAACTTTTCTTTGACTATGGTAAAGAAACAGGTGCCAAAGTATTGGTGTATCGCTTCCCTAACTTATATGGCAAATGGTGTCGCCCCAACTATAACAGTGCAGTGGCCACCTTCTGCAACAATATCGCCAATGAACTGCCTATCACAGTCAATGATCCTTCCGTAGAGTTGGAACTGCTCTATATTGATGATTTGGTAGAAGAGATGATTGATGCGCTGAAAGGCAACGAACATCACTGTGAGTTTAATGGGGTAGAAACAGTAATACAAGCTGATGGCAGATATTGTACCGCACCTGTTACGCACAAAGCCACGTTGGGTGAAATAGAAGATTTGCTGCATCGTTTTCATGATATGCCACAGACGCTGCTGATACCTGAGATACCTGCAGATTCATTTGCAAAACGCCTGTACAGCACTTATCTTTCCTATCTTCCAATGGATAAAGCTATTTACGACTTGAAGATGAATGTGGATGCTCGTGGCAGTTTCACAGAATTGGTTCATACTTTGAATTGTGGACAGGTATCCATCAATATCAGCAAACCAAGTATAACCAAAGGTCAGCATTGGCATCATACCAAATGGGAACAGTTTATAGTAGTATCAGGACATGGACTTATCCAGCAGCGCAAAGAAGGTACCGATGAGGTGCTCAACTTCGAGGTAAGCGGTGATAAAATACAGAGTGTAATTATGCTACCGGGCTATACACACAATATCATCAATCTTTCAGATACGCAAGACCTTGTGACTGTGATGTATTGCAATGAGATATTTGATGCGAATAGACCAGATACTTATTTTGACCCTGTAGAAAAATAAAGAAAGGATTCTTTATGAATGTAATATTTCTAACGCTTAGCAATATAACTTCGATAGAGGAAAGAGGCATCTATGCAGATTTGCTTCGTAAGTTTAGAAACGAAGGACATAATGTGTACATCGTTAAACCTTTCGAGAGAAGAATAGGGCGCAGAACTGAATTGAAAGAAGATAAAGGTGCTCATATTTTGGGTGTAAAGGTGCTCAATATTCAAAAGACCAATATAATAGAAAAAGGTATAGGTACCCTTTTGTTAGAAAAACAATATAAGCTGGCTATAGAAAGGTATCTGAAAAATATACGCTTTGATTTGATATTATATTCCACACCTCCAATTACGCTTATAGGAGCCATAGAGTATTTGAAGCAAAGGAATCCACATGCAATAACGTATCTTTTGCTGAAAGATATATTTCCACAAAATGCAGTGGACATACAGATGATAGCAAAGGATGGATTTATGTATAAATTATTTCGCAAAAAAGAAATCCGACTATATAAGGTATCTGATTATATAGGATGTATGAGTCCGGCAAATTGTGAGTTTGTGATTAAGCATAATTCATTTGTTGATCCAGTGCGTGTTGAGTTAGCCCCCAATAGTATTGAACTGAGTGAGCTATCAGCTATAGACAAATCGTTTTTGCGCAAAAAGTACAATTTACCGCTGGATAAACCTATATTTATATATGGAGGAAATTTAGGAAAGCCACAAGGTATTGAGTTCTTGATACAATGCTTGGAAGCAAACAAGGATCGAACAGATTGCTTCTTTTTGATAGTAGGAAATGGTACGGAATACAACATGCTACATAATTGGATGAAAGATAATCAACCATCTAATATATCTTTAATTGCCAGATTGCCAAAAAACGATTATGATACATTGGTGCGTAGCTGTGACGTAGGTTTGATATTCTTGGACTACCGTTTTTTAATACCAAATTTCCCATCACGTCTTCTGTCGTATCTGGAAAATAAGATGCCTATAGTAGTAGCAACTGACCCCAATACAGATATGGGACTGATTGCTGAAAAAAATGGCTTTGGCAAAGCATGTCTCAGTAATAATGTGGATGCGTTTACACAGATTATTAATAATTATGTAAATAACCCAGAACTTATTAGTGAGATGGGCAATAAAGGCTATGATTACTTATGTGGTAATTATTTGGTGGAAAATACTTATAATCCTATAATGAGACATTTTAGTAAATAATTTATGTATAAGAATTTCTTTAAACGCATGATTGATTTTTGCATCACGCTTGTAGCATTGAGTATTCTTCTCATTCCATTGGCAATAATTACTTTTTGGCTACATTTTGCCAATAAGGGTGCTGGTGCATTCTTCTTTCAGGAGCGTCCTGGCAGAAATGGGAAAATATTTAAGGTTGTTAAATTCAAGAGCATGACAGATGAGCGTGATGCTGATGGTAATCTGTTACCTGACAGGGAACGCTTAACAAAGTTTGGAAGTTTTTTGCGTGCTACCAGTATTGATGAATTGCCACAATTATTTAACGTGCTGAAAGGGGATATGGCATTGATTGGTCCTCGACCGTTGTTAGTGAGATATATGCCATATTATACTGAGCGAGAGAAACTACGCCATAGTATACGTCCAGGAATTAGTGGCTGGGCACAGGTGAATGGGCGTAACAATATTTCATGGGATAATAAACTAGAATGTGATGCGTATTATGCTGAACATGTTTCTCTATGGTTTGATATTAAAATACTGTGGTTAACCTTCTACAAAGTGATAAAACGCGATGGGGCTGTTGCTGATAAGAAGGAAAACTATTTAGATGTAGAGCGTAAAAATAGATAAAATCGGTATAGAATTATGAAAATTGTAATTACAGGTGCTTGCGCTGTTTCTTCAAGAAACGTCTTGCGCTCCCTGAAGATGAGTGAGAAGTTTAAGAATGCAACATTTATTGGTTGGGATATGTGTTCCATCCTTTATGGCGTGTATTCACATAACTTTGATCGTATGTATAAGGTTCCAGGCGTAAATGACCCAAAGTATCGAGAAGTTATTCAGAAAATTTTAGATGATGAAAAGCCTGATGCTGTTATGGTTTTGCCTGAGGTGGAAGTGCTTTATTGGAGTAAGCATCCTTTTGATATACATCATTTGGTTCCTTCTCCAGAATTTTGTGAACTGGCAATTAGCAAGCGTAAATTGTTCAACATACTTAAGGGTACAGGGTTGGTTCCACTCAGTGAGGATTTGAGTCGTGATGCAGCATTTGACATCAATTATAAGTTTCATTTGGAGTTTCCTATGTGGGTGCGCGATGCTTCTGCTGGTACCGCATCAGGAAAAGGATCGTTTATGGCACACAATATCAGAGAATTGCGTGCATGGATTGAAATAAATACTGGTATTGATAACTTTCAAATTTCTGAGTTTTGTCCAGGTGGAAATTATGGAGTTCTATGTCTATTTGAAAAAGGTAAACTATTGAAACTCGCTATTGCTGAGCGCTTAGAGTACATCATGTCTAAGGTGGCTGTTTCTGGCATTACAGGTAATACAAGTAAGGGGCGTTTCTTGAATAATGAGAATATTAAGAAACAGGCATTAGATGCTATTCATCGCATCTGCGATGCTACTAATACAATAATGAATGGCGTAGTTGTGGTTGATATGAAGGCTGATGCTAATGGTATAGCCAAGGTTACAGAAATCAATATCCGTTATGTTGCATATAACTGTTTGTTGGCAAATGCTGGTTTCAACTTGGCAGAATATCATTTGATCACGACACTTGGTCAAAGTAGAGAGTTGTCACCAGAGTTAGAAATTCAGTTTCCAAAGAACAATATGTGGCTGCGTGATGTAGATGCATTACCAATATATATAGAAAATCCAAAAAATCTTGGGATAGGTGAATACGTATAAATATGTTTCTAAGTCGGTAAAGAAAAGGGATGTTGCGATAGATTTTGTTAAGGTTATTGCTACGATTCTTGTTCTTAATTCTCACATGGGAATCTGCTATGGTAAATATTCCATGTTGGCTACAGGAGGGGGAATCGGGGATGCCTTATTTTTCTTTGTTTCTGGTTTTACGTTGTTTCTTGGCAACAAGATGAACTTTGTTGACTGGTATAAAAGGAGACTTGGTAGAATTTATCCTACAGTTTTAGCTGTTGGTTTGGTCTCATGTATATTCTTTGGCGCTCAATTTTCGTTTATGGAAGTAATGGTTGCAGAGCAGTATTGGTTCTTGCAGTGTATTTTGGTACTTTATGTGATACTTTATCCAATTATTAGGTATTCTTGGAAAATGACTATATGTATTCCTATTGTAATTACGGTAATGTTGATAGTCTATTTTACTTGTTATGATTTCACAGATAGCGGATTATTTTATGGCATTAATAATTATTTTAGGTGGATTTTTTATTCTGTAATAATGCTAATTGGGGGGGAATATGCTTGATACGCAATATGATACGTTATAAGACTTTAGCTTTACCTATCTTTCTGATATGTTTGTGCCTGTGGTATGTTTCATTGAAAATATGGGGAAATAGCAATTTGCAGATTATTTCGGGCATTGCTCTTGTAGGTGTATGTGTTTTTGCTTATATTATTGGTAAATCTCCCCGTGTTGAGATGCTGTTTGAGTCAAAGATATTAGGCAATATACTATATATCGTCGGCAATCTATGTTTAGAGTGTTACATGATTCAATATTTATTCTTCACTAATCACTTCAATTATCTCTTTCCGTTTAATATTCCAATAATAATGATTGTTGTGCTGATAGCTTCGTACTTTGTTCATTTATTATCAGAAATTATCAAGCAAATCTTTGATTCAAAATCTTTTGATTGGAAGATATTGCTATTGTATAAGAAATAAAAAGATATAAAATTTTATGGCTTACGTTCCAGAAAAACCAATATACCTCTGCCTTGCTCACATGAGCGAGGAAGGTGAAGAACAGAAATATGTAAAAGAAGCATTCGATACCAACTGGGTAGTGCCATTGGGACCCAATGTGAATGGCTTCGAAGAGGATTTGAAGGAGTTTTTAGGTGGTAATCACGAAGTGGTGGCACTGTCTGCGGGTACTGCTGCGGTGCACTTGGCATTGATTGCTTGCGGCGTGAAGGCCGGTGATGAAGTAATTGTGCAGAGCTTTACATTCTGTGCTTCATCGCATCCTATCACTTATTTAGATGCTAAACCGGTGTTTGTGGGCTCGGAGTCTGAGACATGGAACATGGATCCGGTTCTCCTTGAAGAGGCGATTAAAGACCGCATCGCCAAGACGGGCAAAGCTCCCAAGGCTATAGTGCCGGTGGCTCTCTATGGTATGCCGTATGATTGCACGCGCATCATGGAGATTGCGAATCGTTATGGTATTCCTGTGATAGAAGATGCTGCCGAAGGATTCGGCTCGAAGTTTGATGGCAAGGTGCTCTGTACTTACGGTAAGTTCGGTGTGCTGTCGTTCAATGGTAACAAGATGATTACGACTTCCGGCGGCGGTGCTTTGATTTGCGGAAACGCAGAGGATAAGAATACGGTGATGTGGTATGCTACGCAGGCTCGTGATGCTTATCCTTACTATCAGCATTCTGCCATCGGATATAATTATCGCATGAGTAATGTTTGTGCTGGCATCGGCCGTGGTCAGATGACTGTGGTGGATGCGCATATCGCCCACCACAAGCATGTGCAGGCTCTCTATGAGGAACTACTGAAGGATGTTGCGGGTGTACACATGCACAAACAGCCTGCTGATGTTCGTTATGATTCCAACTTCTGGCTTTGCACAGCTACCATTGATAGGGATGTGCATGTAAAGGGACAGGAGAATGCTTATAAGGAAGTGGTGAAAACTGCGGTAGGGGGTGCTGCCGGCGTGATTCATGCCGTGGATTGTCCCACTACGGACTGTCAGCCGAATGAGAATGTAGAGGCTCTGCGCGTATATATGCTCTCGAAGAAGATAGAGACCAGACCCACCTGGAAGCCGATGCACAAGCAGCCGGTATATGCGGATGCTCCGGTTTATACCAATGGGGTAGAGGAAGATATCTTCAAAGTGGGTTTCTGTCTGCCTGCCGGTCCGTATGTTACGGATGATGATGTGCGCTATATTGTAGAGTGCATCAAAGAGGCTATTGCAGAATAATGATTGCTTACTTAGAAAATGATTGCATCTTTATTTGATAATTGCATAAATAGTTGTACTTTTGTTTATAAGTAATATCAATGTGTAATCGTATGACAACTGTATCATTGAAAATACGTCTGAATTATAATCAGATATTGGAGTTAACTCAACAACTTTCTGACGATGACAAATTGGAGTTGAGTCGTGCACTTGCTGTTGAAACGCGGGGCATTAAATTGAGACGATTATTGAATGCTTTTAGGACAGATGAAATCTCACAAGAGGAAATAGATGTTGAAGTGGAAGCTGTTAGACAAGAAGCATATGAAAAACGATTGCGTGATAAAAATAATTGTTGATACAAATCTTTGGATTAGTTTTCTGATAGGAAAGAAGTTATCTTGCTTGTTGGAACTCATATCTAATGGGAATATAGAACTGGTTGTTTCTCAAGAACTTTTAGATGAGATTGCAGACGTTGCTTCACGTCCTAAATTTAGAAAGTATTTTTCTAAAGAACATTTTGATATGCTATGGGAATTTGTAACTCAAGAGACATTATACTACAAAATAGATAATATCTCTTCTCGTTGCCGTGATCCTAAAGATGATTATTTACTGGAGTTAGCGTTAGTGTCGGGAGCTGATTATTTGATAACCGGTGATAGGGATTTATTGACTGTTGAAAAAGTTGGTTCTTGTCAAATTGTTACTGTCATAGAGTTTAATGCATTAGCTTCTTCATTAGGATATTCTTCTCTTCTTCATGAAGATTTAGAAGACTATTATGCTATCGTTATCGGAGAATAACCTATCTAAAATTCCACAGTCACCCCAATCGACGGCAATATCGTTCCACTTTCCTGTTTCAGATACTTCATCTTGTATCTTTGTTCTCCTACAGGTGCAGACGGGTTTTCAATAACTCCTGTACTCATAATCACATCCTGCTGCTTCAACTTACTTCCTGTGATATTCTGCAAATCGAGATAAAAACCTACCATGCAGCGATGAAAATAGAAAGACTTATCTACACGAATATCAAATTGGGCGAAATTGGGTAGACGCTCCGTATTGTACTTTGAGTAATCATAATACGGACGCCCCTGTGCATTCCAAGCTTCAACCAATGAGGATTTTTCTTCATCGTAAGGAGTGTAAGGGGCACCACCTATATAACTTAGCTTTCCTCCGATACTCCAACGGCGTGGTAAATTGTACGTACCACTTACATTAAGAATGAAACGGTTGTCCCAAGCAGAAGCGATGCTGTTATATTCACTGCGGAAGACAGTAAGGGAAGATACAAAGTTGAAGCGCTCCGGTATCTGCCAACGCAACATGGTTTCTACACCATAAGCACGCCCTCGTGCAGTCGGAATCAATGCCTCATTACCTACTGTGCCATAATCGTCTCCCTTACATGCCAGAGGGATGTCGTCACGGAGAGAAAGAGGCATACGGCTGTAACGCTTAAAGAAACCTTCTGCCGAAATCATCAACCTATCCTGTAAATGCCAATCAAGTCCGAGGCTGGTCTCCATCACTTGCATATACTTTAAATTCTTATTTGTATAAAGACCGTCGTTGTCCTTAAAACCTAATGCTGTATAAGGTGGTAGCTGGTAATATAGACCTGCATTTCCGCTTAATGTCCATTGCTGGGTTAGTTCGTAAGATAAGGAGAGGCGGGGAGAGAGCTGTTTCCATAATTCTTTCATCTCCTTATTGTAGTTGTTACCATCTGTACGGATGCCTGCGGATGCGGAAAAACGTTTATTGGCGGTGGTATAATCTGTTGAGAAGAAACCGCCCCAACTGAATATGTTCAAATCCGTCCGGTAATCAGAGAGTGTAGAGGTTATACCGAATATTCGCTGATTCGTTTGATTCGTATAGTTGGAATAATTCATTTCTGCACCTTCCTTCAATGTCCATTGCCCTAATCTCGTTTGATTTTCAAAGCGCAGGGTGGTCTTTTGCTCTACTGAACGAAGCCGGAGTGTCAGATTGTCTTCGGAAGATTCATCATTATTCAGATATTTTATATTACGATTGTTCAGGTAGTTATGGCTGAAGGTGACCGATTGTACATGTTTCCCTGCATAATGGCGGTATGAAGCTCCCACTGTGAATGTCTCCTGGTGAATGGTAGGCAGATAACTTAATATGTATTCCGCGTCTTCTCCTTTCTCGTCTGTATTCAGTTTCATCTTATCAATGCCGACTAAGCCAAGTAGGATCAGTTCATCATGTGCTGACAGCTTGGTCTTCAATTTGAATTGACCGTCAATGAAGTTTGGCAGAAAAGGAAGTCCTAAAGCCTTGAACAGTAGTTGCAGATAAGATTGCCGTATAGAAAACAGATAGGTTGTCTTATCGCTCAAATGTCCGTTACCACTGAAAGAAACTTCGGATGCTCCCAGGGTTGCCTTAAATGTCTGTTTGTCCGGGTTGCCATCGCGCAGACGAAAATCTAATACTGAACTCATGGCTCCGGAACGATTGGCCGGAAATGCTCCGGTGTAGAAACTGATTTCCCGTATCAAATCTGCATTGACTATACTGACCGGACCACCCGATGCTCCCTGTGTAGCAAAGTGGTTGATATTAGGTATTTCTATTCCATCCATATAGAAGCGATTCTCGGAAGGTGATCCACCCCGTACAATCAAGTCGTTTCTATAACCGATGGGAGAGAAAGAGACACCCGGATAGGCTCGCACGATGCGTGAGATATCGCGGTTTCCTCCCGGACTTTTTTCTATTTCCTGCAAGCCGATAATCCTCATACTTACCGGACTTTCCACCGTTTTTCGGAAAGGAGAGGGGGTGACCACTATTGCTGATAGCATATTTTCATCTTCCTCTATCTCTATCTCGATGAAAGGCGTAGAGGCGGAAACCAAATATTCGGAGGTCACTGCGCTTTTATAACCTATCAGTGTTGCTTCGAAGCGATAAATGCCAGGGGGTATCTGCTCTATACGAAATATGCCTAGAGAATCTGTCGATGCTCCTTTACCGGGAATACCTGCAACCACAACGTTGGCATAAGCCACCGGTTGGCGTGATTGTTTATCAATAACTTTTCCGCGTACGGAGTAGTTGACCGCAGCAGCGTAGATACAAACATTGCACAGTAGCAGTGAAAGTGTCAGTAGAATATGTTTGCTCGTTATCATATATGCAAATATAGATATTATTGATATATAATAAGTGAAACAGGGACATAAAAAAACTGTTCGGAAATCATCCCGAACAGTTTTCATTTCTTTGTTAAGTTGTAAGATTAATATCTTCCACCGCGATCTCCGCCGCCATAGCCACCGCCACGATTGCCGCCGCCGTAGCCACCGCCACGATTGCCGCCGCCATAGCCACCACCACGGTTGCCACCGCCATAGCCACCACCACGGTTACCACCTGCAGGTCTTTCTGTTCTGGGGCGAGCTACGCTAATAGCGATGTTCTTGCCTTCGAATTCTGTTTCGTTAAGAGCGTCAATAGCCTTCTGACCTTCTTCATCATTCGGCATTTCTACGAAGCCGAAACCGCGTGAACGTCCCGTCTCTCTGTCGTTAATAATGTAGGCTGAAGTTACTTCGCCATACTGTGAAAATAATTCCTGTAAGCTGTCACTGTTTGTGTTCCAGCTTAAGTTTGCAACATAAATGTTCATTTCTTTTTGTAAGTTAAAATTGTTATTTATTAATGATTGAGATCCGCACGGCGTTCATACCTCGCGTACCACGTTCAATTTCAAATGTTACGTTATCCCCTTCGGTTATCCCTTCGGGAGCGGAAGTAACGTGGAAAAAATATTTCTCACCACTTCCTAAATCTTTAATAAAACCATAACCTCTGGACACATTAAAATGTTCAATACGTCCGTTTAATGGCAGAACTTCTTCTGCTTCGCCTTTTTTCGGAATTGATATTTCTATTTCAGAAGCATCTATTTCTTCTTTAGGCTTTACACCTTCTGGTGTGGAGTGAAGAATACCGTTTTCGTCCACATAAGCCAGCATCTCTTCGAAGCTACGGCTACCGCTGCTCAAGCGTTCTTCTTTTCTCTTTTGTTTTTCTTCTCGCTTACTCTGTTTCGCTTTTTCTCTGTCTCTTTTACTTGATGTTACTCTTTTTACTGCCATTCTTTAATTATTATATATTATGCAGTTTATATACTGCACTTAGTTTTTCTGACTAATGGCTGCACCTAATCCGTTCAGGATCCATACAACAATTTAATCTTGTGATGAACAAAGGAGCTGATTATGAGGTCATTTTGGGATGGAATAATTTGCGGAATACCGCAAAAGCAAACATGCACAAAGAAGATTTCAGAATAAACCCTATTGTTTATGCTACAAAGATACAGATAAAAATGAGCTATCCATTCGTTTTTTAAATTATTTAAAGCGGTAGCTACTTATTTTTTTATGTACATTTGTGCTTCTTAATATAAACACATAGCAAAAATGAAGAAGATTTTATTGTTAGGTTCCGGTGAACTGGGCAAAGAGTTTGTGATTTCTGCCCAACGAAAAGGTCAATATATTATTGCCTGTGATTCATATGCCGGAGCACCTGCCATGCAGGTGGCTGATGAATATGAGGTATTTAGCATGCTTGACGGTGATGCATTGGAACGTGTAGTACGCAAACACCAGCCGGATATCATTGTTCCGGAAATCGAGGCCATCCGTACAGAACGTCTTTATGATTTTGAGAAGGAAGGTATTCAGGTGGTACCCAGTGCCCGTGCCGTAAACTTTACCATGAACCGCAAGGCTATCCGTGATTTGGCCGCACAGGAGTTGGGACTGAAAACTGCTAAATATTTTTATGCAAAAACTCTGGATGAGTTGAAAGCTGCTTCTGAAAAGATCGGTTTTCCTTGCGTAGTGAAGCCGCTGATGTCTTCTTCGGGCAAAGGGCAGTCTCTTGTGAAGAGTGCGGATGAATTGGAACATGCCTGGGAATATGGTTGCAATGGTAGCCGTGGTGATATAAAAGAATTGATTATTGAAGAATTTATCAAGTTTGATAGTGAGATAACATTGCTTACGGTGACGCAAAAGAATGGGCCTACCTTGTTTTGTCCGCCCATCGGACATGTGCAGAAAGGGGGAGATTATCGTGAGAGTTTTCAGCCGGCGCACATTGATCCGGCTCATTTGAAGGAAGCGCAGGAAATGGCTGAAAAAGTGACACGGGCTCTGACCGGTGCCGGCCTGTGGGGAGTTGAATTTTTCTTGAGTCATGAAAATGGAGTTTATTTCTCGGAACTTTCTCCGCGTCCGCATGATACGGGTATGGTGACATTGGCAGGAACACAAAATTTGAATGAATTTGAACTTCATTTACGTGCTGTACTAGGTTTGCCTATTCCAAACATTAAGCAAGAGCGTATTGGTGCCAGTGCTGTGATTCTTTCAACTATTGCCAGCCAGGAGCGTCCTGATTATCGCGGTATTGAAGAGGTGACGAAAGAAGAAGACACTTATCTCCGCATTTTCGGTAAGCCGACGACGCGCGTCAATCGGCGTATGGGCGTGGTGTTATGCTATGCACCATTAAAGTCAGATCTGGATGCATTGAGAGATAAGGCTAAGCGAATTGCAGAAAAGGTTGAAGTGCATTAAGGCTTACTTATTAGATAAAAGAAAAGCAGTTGTCACAGATTGAGTGGCAGCTGCTTTTTTATTTCGCAACTACTATTTCAACATCATATCCGATAAAAAGCCCGCTTTCAATTACCCCGGTAATTGCTTTCAGGTTTTGTTCCAAAGAAGGGTCAACATAACTGAAGCGGGTATCAAAAATAAAGTTGCCGTTTTCGGTGAGAACAGGTCCGTCTTTTCCACCGGCAAGACGCAATTTCACGTCAGAAGCTCCTAACCGTTGCATTTCGCTTTCTACAAAAGTTAATGCACCTGGAAACACTTCTACAGGTATTGGAAAATGACTTCCCAAATGATCTACCAGTTTTGTATCATCAATGATAATGAAGCTCTTACTACTGCTTTTTATCAGAAGTTTTTCTTTGAACATGGCTCCACCACGTCCCTTAATCAGACTTTTCTCCGGATCTACTTCATCAGCACCATCAAAAACCCAGTCTGGACGCTTATTCCAAAGGGTCGTTTGTGGTATACCCAATTGTATGCAGGTCATAGAAATTTCTGCAGAGGCAGGGATAACTTCTATGTGTAGAGATTCTTTGCGAATACGTTCCGCTAATGCGAATAGCGTCAGATAAACGGTAGAACCGGAGCCGGCTCCGATCACATCACCATCCTTTGCTATTGCAGCAATTTCCTGTGCTACGATTTCTTTGCTCTTACGATTAATGATCGCATTCGACCATTGCAAATGATTTATCAGTTGATTATCCCATTTCATTGTCAGAGGTTGCTAATCGTTATTATCTTCTTCTTCGTCAGTCAGGTTGTTCAGTTCTACTTCAAGTTCAACCAACTCTTGTTCCCAAATTTTTCTGATGTTTGCCGGCGTATTTTGGGGAGCTTCCTTAATACGTTTTTGAGCTAATGATACTTCATGCTCCAGCTGTGAACGTCTACTCATAAGTCTTGCTATTTATAGTTGTTTTTATAGATAACATTCTGTTTTGCTCAATTGTTCTTATATTTGGTAAGAATTTTGTATTACCCGAATAACTCGGGATAGATTTCTCCATCACCACCGGATACATCGAGGCTCTGTAGTAGTTTACCGTCAGGAGCATAGAAAAGCTGAATTTCTCTGTCAGAGTTATACTCTTCTATATCGATGATTACTACAGCAGGCATTTTGGGGAAGGTAATTATCTTTATATATCTGATTTGTATAGGAGGGGTCTCTGTCTGCATAAATGCTTTAGCTACGGGAGCAGGGACATCTTCCAGACTTTCGACGTTTGTCTCCGTCATTATCCATTGGGCATTGTTTCCGAACCAGGCGTTCATTTCGTGACTATCTGAAACGAATCCGGCAATGTGGTAATCACTTTTATGCATCCATTCCACGGTCGTCACTTTAGGATACATCTTTTTGAAAGTTTCCTGTACTTTTTCCGGAGTATTTTCTGCGCATACGGAAGCAGATATCAGCAACAACAAGCCTGCCAATAAACTGAAATTAAACTTTTTCATAATCAAGGTCTGTTTTTAGTTGCTATTAGAAACAACCCTGAGAGACTTTTGTTTATTGCATTTTTGAGCAAAAACAGAGTTGTTTTCATCTCTTGAAAATAATTATTGAGTCTGCGATATTTTGTATTATTTAATTCACTACTTTCGGGCACTTTTTTAAAAAGACGAAATGAACAATGTATTGATCCTTGTAGACAGCTTGGATGATTGGAAACCATATTCCAAAACAAACAGCATTTTAACAGTATCTGACTACCTGAAGTATAAATCACCGGGAAAGGATCGTAAATTAGTAATCAACCTGAGTAATGATTATAGCTATAACTCCGAAGGCTATTATTGCTCGTTATTAGCCCAGACGAGGGGGCATAAAGTTATTCCCGGAGTAGATATAATTAATAAGGTGGAAGCTGGTGCAGGTATCCGTATGGATAGCAGTCTTCAAAAGCTTTGTTATCAATGGATTCAGAAAAATGAAATAACCGATGATCTTTGGTCTCTGAATGTATACTTTGGCACTTGCAAAGAGAAAGGATTGGAGCGTATAGCCCGTTTTATTTTTGAGAATTATCCGGCTCCTTTATTGCGGGTTACATTAAATACGCGACATAAGAATCAGATAGAAAATATTCAGTTTTTACCTTTGAGCTCATTGAATAATGAGGAAGAGGATTATTTCGCTAATGCTCTGGATTTGTTTAACAGAAAAGTGTGGCGCAATCCTCAGGCTTCGAAATCGGCAAGATACAACCTGGCTATATTGTATGATCCGGATGAGAAATTTCCGCCAAGCGATAAAAAGGCACTTCACAAGCTACTTGAACTGGCTAAGAAGATGGATATTCATGCCGAATTGCTAACTGAAGAAGATGCCACACGACTGATGGAGTTTGATGCCTTATTTATTCGTACCACTACTTCGTTAAACCATTACACGTTCCGGCTTTCACAATTGGCCACACAAAATGGGTTGGCTGTTATAGATGATCCTCAATCTATTATCCGCTGTACCAATAAGGTTTATCTGAAAGAATTGTTTGAGAAGGAAAAGATTCCGGCACCGCTTTCCATGTTACTATTCAAATCGAATGTCAACTCTTATGAGGAGATTACGGAACAACTTGGTAGTCCTTTTATCCTGAAAATCCCAGATGGTTCTTTCTCTATCGGTATGAAGAAAGTCAATAATGAGATCGAGTTGGATGAAGCGTTGAAAGTATTGTTTGATAAGTCGTCTATACTGCTGGCTCAGGAATTCACTCCAACAGATTTTGACTGGCGTATCGGCATTTTGAATGGAGAGCCTCTCTATGCGTGTAAGTATTATATGGCTAAGGGACATTGGCAAATCTATTGCCATTATGCTTCCGGACGGAGCCGTTGCGGACTGGTGGAGACTATTCCTATTTATCAAGTGCCACGTAAGGTATTGGATACAGCGCTGCGTGCGGCTTCTTTTATTGGGAAAGGCCTGTATGGAGTAGATTTGAAAATGGTAAATGACCGTGCTGTTGTTATTGAGATAAATGATAATCCCAGCATTGACCATGGGTTAGAAGATGCCATTCTGGGAGACGAACTCTACTATCGGTTGCTGAATAACTTTTGGCGTATGTTGGATGTAAAACGTTTCTAATTCGTATGGAACAGCGATTTATACTTCGTTTGGCTGAAATTGATGATATTCCGTCAATTATGGAGATAGAACAAATTTGTTTTGATAAAGATAGTTTTTCAAAACGTCAGTTTGTTTATCTTATTTCTCAAGCAAAAGGATACTTTTGTGTAGCAGAATATCAGCAAAGGGTGGGGGGCTATTTTAGTGTGTTGATAAATCAACGTGCTTGTAGTCTACGTATCTATTCGATAGCTGTTCATCCTGATTTTCGTGGCAAAAAAGTGGGGCAATTACTAATAGATCAGATAGCTGTTATTGCCCAAAAACAAGGCTTAAAGAGAATTACTTTGGAGGTGAATGTTTCTAATTCCCCGGCTATTCATTTATATGAAAAAAATGGTTTTAAATGTACTTCCATAAAAGAGAACTATTATCATAACGGGACTTCTGCATATTATATGCAGAGGCCCACTATAGTTGAATAGATATTCTTCTCTGGAAATCCGGTATCTTCTTAATTCCTGTTTAAAAATATAGTGTAATACTCTCTTTTCTTTGTCAAATTGTTAACAAGGTCGATAGAATTATTAAACCTTGTTGTAAAATGCCCTGTAAAGGCTCTGAAATTTGGAGAAATCAAGAAAAGCCGTACCTTTGCAATGTGTTTTTCATAGTATTAGATTTAAGGTTAACAAAAGATTGGCTGTCTGGGATAGATAGCCTTTTTTTATGTTTGCCCCGCATGGGGCGAACTGCTAATCTTCTCCAAGTAGATCGTAAGACGGTGCAAAGAACAGGGTCCCGGTAACCGCAGTACTAAAATCAAGCAAGCGGTCGGTGTTGCCTACAGGATTCCCGATAAACATACTTTCCAACATCTGGCGCGTAGTACTGAATGTACTTGCATATCCAATGAAATAAGTACCGTATTCTCCTTTTGAAGTATTGGCAAATGGCATATTGGCACGTACTATTTTTAAATCATCTCCAATATTTGTTACAGCATTATGTGCATTTGCAGGCTTTTCTTCATCCGACAATTCCACATCATTGAACTTTCTTCGTCCTATCACCTTTTCCTGCTCTTCTACCGGAAGCGCATTCCAAGCATTCATATCGTGAATATACTTCTGTACAAATACATAACTTCCACCCGCAAAATCCGGATCTTCTTCACCAACTACGGCAAAGTGATAAGGATTCTCGTCCACGGCTGGAGATTCTGTTCCATCTACGAAGCCAATGATTGCTTTACCATCCATATACCTGAAACCGTGAGTTTCATCAATAGCTTCGACAGCCCCCTTTAGTTTTTCATCGATGATAGAAGCAAATTCGTAACATAGCCCCATTTGCCGTGCCCGGATATGAAACAGTATATCACCGGGAGTGGATACAGCTGTATATTTACTTCCCCTTATTTCTTTGAAAGTTTCCAATTCTTTGGGTTTCCCCTTGCCAGGGAAAATACGATCCCATACATTAGCACTGAAACTTATCGTGCTACTGAACTGTGCATCGGGAAAGCGATTACGCATACTACGTATCAACGCTGAGAAATTGGTACATACATCTTTTACTTTGTCGACAGCATCAGGAGATTGATTTAATCCGTAAACGATGAAAATGGCATTTTCACCTTGTCTTTCGGTTACATCCTGTGGGGTGTTTCCTGCGAATGGATTTTGATGTGGATTCATACTTTTTTCCTTTCATTAAATTTATACTTCAAAATATAACTTACCAAATGATGTTTTGTTCACACAAAAATAGTGGAATTCCTTCTTAGTATCTGTTGATGAATGTTTAAGCAACGTTAAATGGATGTCGCTTTTTTGTTCTGATTGTAGTAATAATAGTTCAAAAGGGTATAATTTATAGAAAAAACGTTTTCATAGAGTACAACCTGAAAGTTTTTGTGTTTACATTTGCAAGGTTGCTTATGTAACTATTCCGTAAAAATTAAGATTTGAAGCTTTGAACAAAAACTATTCAATAGGTGTTAAGCTCATAGCAGCGGAATGACAAGAACGCGACTTGTAGAGTTTAGAAAAAGAGAAATTATATAAAAAGATTGCTTATGTCACAAATTATCGGACATATCTCTCAGGTCATCGGACCGGTAGTAGACGTCTATTTTGAAGGTACGGATGCCGAACTGATGCTTCCAAGTATCCACGACGCACTGGAGATAAAAAGATCAAACGGAAAAACATTAATCGTAGAAGTGCAGCAACACATTGGCGAAAATACAGTGAGAACTGTAGCAATGGATAGTACGGACGGTTTACAAAGAGGTATGAAAGTGTATCCCACAGGTGGTCCTATTACCATGCCGGTGGGCGACCAGATTAAAGGTCGGTTGATGAATGTAGTGGGTGATTCCATCGATGGTATGAAAGAGTTAGACCGTGCCGGTGCTTATCCCATCCACCGTGATCCTCCTAAGTTTGAAGATTTGACTACCGTACAAGAGGTGCTCTATACAGGTATCAAGGTTATCGACTTGCTGGAACCTTACAGTAAGGGTGGTAAGATCGGCTTGTTCGGTGGTGCTGGTGTAGGTAAAACAGTGCTTATCCAGGAACTCATTAATAACATTGCTAAGAAACAACATGGTTTTTCTGTGTTTGCAGGAGTAGGAGAGCGTACCCGTGAAGGTAACGACTTGCTGCGTGAAATGATTGAATCCGGTGTTATCCGTTATGGTGAAGAGTTCAAGAAAAGTATGGAAGAAGGAAACTGGGATTTATCTAAGGTAGATTACAGTGAAGTGGAGAAATCACAGGTATCCTTGATATTCGGCCAGATGAACGAACCTCCCGGTGCGCGTCAATCAGTAGCATTGTCCGGGCTGACGGTAGCAGAATCTTTCCGTGACCAAGGTGCTGAAACTGGTGGCTCACGTGATATCCTGTTCTTTATCGATAATATTTTCCGTTTCACACAAGCAGGTTCCGAAGTATCCGCTTTGTTGGGACGTATGCCTTCGGCTGTAGGTTACCAACCGACGCTGGCTACTGAAATGGGTGCTATGCAGGAACGTATTACTTCTACCCGAAATGGATCTATCACCTCTGTACAGGCTGTATATGTGCCTGCCGATGACTTGACTGACCCGGCACCTGCTACTACATTTACACACTTGGATGCCACGACGGTATTGAGTCGTAAAATTACTGAGTTAGGTATTTATCCTGCCGTTGATCCGCTGGAATCTACTTCACGTATCCTCGACCCGCATGTTGTGGGAGAAGAGCATTATGAAGTGGCGCAACGGGTGAAACAAATTCTGCAACGTAACAAGGAATTACAGGATATTATTTCTATCCTTGGTATGGAAGAACTTTCGGATGCCGACCGTACATTGGTGAATCGTGCACGTCGCGTGCAACGTTTCTTATCTCAGCCTTTTGCCGTTGCCGAACAATTTACAGGTGTACCGGGAACGATGGTGCCCATAGAAGACACTATCAAAGGCTTTAAGATGATTCTGGATGGTGAGGTGGACTATCTACCCGAACCTGCTTTCTTGAATGTCGGTACGATTGAAGAAGCGATAGAGAAAGGTAAGAAATTGCTGGATCAGGTAAATAATTAAAAAATAAAAGAAGGAAAGAGGCTATGAAGAAGTTGTATTTGAACATAGTGTCTCCTGAAAAGGAAATTTATAATGGAGAAGTGGAAAGTGTAACGCTACCTGGCACAATAGGAACGTTTACCATCCTTCCGCAACATGCACCCATTGTGTCTTCGCTTCGTGAAGGTAAGGTGATGTATGTACCGACAGAAGGAGAAGAACAGACTCTTGACATAGAGGGTGGTTTCATTGAGTTAAGTGGTGGAGTGGTTTCTGCCTGCGTAGACTGACAATAGTCTTTTCATCCTTAATTCTTTTATTCTTAATTTTGAATAATACTATGAGTATCAGCTTGACAAAGCGCAATTTTTTATACCAGATCACCTTGTTGACATTAATAGCAGGATGGGTAGGCGCAGGGATTTTACATTATTTATTGCCTGGACATTATTTTGGAGGATATCCTTTCATTCCGGTATATTTCTTCTTGTTCGGGCTTTTTGAAATATCTATGTTTGATGCTTGCCGTAAGCATGCCCCGCAAAAGATGTTGCTGCTTTACATGGCGATGAAGGTGATGAAGATGTTGCTCTCTGTGATACTCTTGGTAGTGTACTGCTTTGCAGTGCGGGAAGAAGCTAAGTTATTCCTGCTGACATTCATCCTTTACTATATAGTCTATCTGATATATGAGACTTGGTTCTTTTTTACTTATGAAGTAGGAAAGAAACAGAAAAAAGAAAAGAAAAATGAAACAAATGCGTAATCTATTGACCGGAATATTCCTGATGCTGGGAATGCTGCTTACTACCCTGCCTGTTGTGGCACAGGGGATTGAAGCGGAACTTGACAGCGTAGCCAAACGGGATGATGTCACCTCTACCGAACAGAAAGAAAACACGGTGGATGTGAAAGAGATCGTCTTCGGTCACATTGGCGATGCTTACGAGTGGCATATTACCACATGGGGAAAAACGCACGTCACTATCCCATTACCTATTATTGTATATAGCTCGCAGACTGGTTGGCACGCTTTCCTCTCTTCACGGTTGGAAGAAAATGGAGGATCTTATGAAGGATTCTTCATAGCTCCGGCAGGTAGCAGGTACGAAGGTAAGTTGGTTGAGCATGATGCAACCGGAAACGAAATACGTCCTTGGGATATTTCTATCACAAAAGTGACACTGTCACTGTTGATTAACAGTGTATTGCTACTTGTCATTATTCTGGCCGTTGCCCAGTGGTATCGTAAACATCCGCAAGGTAGTGCGGCTCCGGGCGGCTTCATCGGATTTATGGAGATGTTTATCATGATGGTGAACGACGATATCATTAAGAGTTGTGTAGGGCCGAAGTATCGGAAGTTTGCTCCTTACCTGCTGACAGCGTTCTTCTTCATCTTTATAAATAATATCATGGGGTTGATTCCCATTTTCCCGGGTGGAGCTAATGTGACGGGTAATATTGCTATTACGATGGTTCTGGCGCTTTTTACATTTGTTGCCGTCAACCTGTTCGGAACGAAAACCTATTGGAAAGATATTTTTTGGCCGGATGTGCCTTGGTGGTTGAAGGTTCCTGTACCGATGATGCCTTTTATTGAATTCTTCGGTATCTTCACCAAACCATTTGCCTTAATGATTCGTCTTTTTGCCAATATGCTGGCCGGACACATGGCAATGTTGGTGTTAACATGTCTGATCTTTATTTCCGCCAGTATGGGACCTGCGCTTAACGGTACGCTTACCGTGGCATCTGTGCTGTTCAATATTTTTATGAATGCATTGGAACTATTGGTGGCATTTATCCAGGCGTACGTATTCACTATGTTGTCTGCCGTATTTATTGGACTGGCTCAGGAGGAGCATAAAGAAGTAAAAGTGAAAGAAAACAACAATTAATAATAAACCATTTAAAAACAAAAGATTATGTTACTATCTGTATTATTGCAAGCTACTGCGGCTGCAGCCGGAATTAGTAAATTAGGTGCAGCAATCGGCGCCGGACTTGCCGTTATTGGCGCAGGTTTGGGTATTGGTAAAATTGGTGGTTCAGCTATGGAGGCTATTGCCCGTCAGCCGGAAGCATCGGGAGACATTCGTATGAACATGATTATCGCTGCTGCATTGATTGAAGGTGTTGCTCTGTTGGCAGTAGTTGTGTGTCTGTTAGTGTTCTTCTTATAATAGGCCTATACTTGCTTTTAATTTATAATTATTAATTTATAATTAAGATTATGTCATTGTTATTACCCGATAGTGGTCTGCTGTTCTGGATGCTTTTGTCGTTCGGTGTGGTGTTTGTGGTGTTGGCGAAGTATGGCTTTCCTGTCATTACTAAGATGGTAGAAGGCCGTAGAACCTACATAGACCAATCGCTGGAAGTGGCAAAAGAAGCTAATGCGCAACTTCAAAGACTAAAAGCTGAGAGCGAAGCATTGGTTGCTGCTGCCAACAAGGAGCAAGGACGCATCCTGCGGGAGGCGATGCACGAGCGTGACAAGATTATCGTCGAAGCACGCAAGCAGGCGGAAGTCGCCGCGCAGAAAGAGCTGGACGATGTGAAGAAGCAGATACAGCAAGAAAAGGAAGAGGCGATACGCGATATCCGTCGCCAGGTTGCCGTGCTTTCTGTGGATATTGCGGAGAAAGTAATTCGTAAGAATCTGGATGAAGAGCACGAACAAATGGAGATGATAGACCGGATGCTGGACGAAGTGCTGGCAGCCTCAAGAAGCAATTAAGTAGCGATAAGCGATTAGTGATGAATGATTAGCGAAATGTTGGTCATGAGTCGCTAATCACTAATAATTAAAGGAAATGGATATAGGAATTGTTTCGATGCGATATGCCAAAGCGTTGATAGAATACGCAAAAGGTACGGGGGCTGAAGACCGCGTATACCATGAATTGCGTATGCTGGAACGAAGCTTCCGTAAGCATCCTGATTTACGGGAGGCGTTGGATAACCCTATTTTGAAGATCAAGGAGAAATTTGCTCTGATTTGTACTGCTGCCGTAGGCAATGGAGAGGTGAGCCGGGAATTTTCCCGCTTCATAACACTTGTGTTGAGAAACCGCCGGGAGTATTATTTGCAGTACATCTGCCTGACTTATCTTGATCTATACAGGAAATTGAAGCATATCGGCGTAGGAAAGCTGATTACGTCTGTACCTGTGAGCCGGGAAGTTTGGGAGCGCATTCGAAATAGTGCTTCTACTTTGCTACATGCACAGATGGAGTTACAAACTGAAGTTGATCCTTCGATTGAAGGGGGCTTTATATTTGATATCAACGATTTCCGGCTGGATGCCAGCATCGCCACGCAACTAAAGAGAGTGAAACAACAGTTCATTGATAAGAACAGAAGAATAGTGTGATTTACGATTGGACGATTTACGATTTACGATTAGAGTTACTCTACATTGTAAGTAGTGAATCGGACTTAATGATGGTAATCTCAATCGTAAATTGTAAATAACTAAATCGTAAATAGAAACATGTCTGAAAATATAAAAGTAAGCGAAGTCTCCGATATTCTCCGTCACCAGTTAGAGGGAATTGATACCCGCGTGCAGTTGGATGAGATCGGTACGGTGCTGCAAGTCAGTGACGGTGTGGCACGTATCTACGGACTGCGTAATGCTGAAGCAAACGAACTGTTGGAGTTTGACAACGGTATCAAGGCGATTGTGATGAATCTGGAAGAGGACAACGTAGGAGCTGTTTTGCTGGGTCCTACAGATAAAATCAAAGAAGGCTACGTCGTAAAGCGTACCAAGCGAATTGCTTCCATTATGGTGGGAGAGGGTATGCTGGGACGTGTTATCGATCCCTTGGGAGCACCACTGGATGGTAAGGGACTCATTGGTGGAGAGCTGTGCGAAATGCCTTTGGAACGTAAAGCACCGGGCGTTATCTTTCGTCAGCCTGTGAACCAGCCGTTACAGACTGGACTAAAAGCTGTGGATGCCATGATACCTATCGGTCGTGGACAGCGTGAGTTAATTATCGGTGACCGTCAGACGGGAAAGACAGCTATTGCCGTCGATACGATCATCAACCAGCGTGCCAATTATGAGGCAGGTGATCCTGTATATTGTATTTATGTGGCCATTGGGCAGAAAGGTTCTACTGTAGCTACTATTGTGAATACCTTGCGTGAGAATGGTGCGATGGATTATACAATTGTGGTTGCCGCTACGGCAGGTGATCCTGCGGCATTGCAGTATTATGCTCCGTTTGCAGGTGCTGCCATTGGTGAATATTTCCGTGATACCGGTCGTCATGCACTGGTGGTTTATGATGACCTTTCCAAGCAGGCGGTAGCTTATCGTGAGGTATCACTGATTTTGCGTCGTCCTTCAGGGCGTGAAGCCTATCCGGGTGATATCTTCTATCTGCATTCCCGTTTGCTGGAACGTGCAGCACGTATTATCAATCAGGAAGAAGTAGCACGTGAAATGAATGATTTGCCGGAAAGTCTGAAAGGCAAAGTAAAAGGTGGTGGTTCGCTGACTGCACTGCCTATTATCGAGACACAGGCAGGAGACGTATCTGCATACATCCCAACGAATGTGATTTCTATCACTGACGGACAGATTTTCCTTGATACAGACTTGTTTAACCAAGGTAACCGTCCGGCCATCAATGTAGGTATCTCTGTGAGTCGTGTAGGTGGTAATGCTCAGATTAAGGCGATGAAGAAAGTGGCCGGTACATTGAAGATAGACCAGGCACAGTATCGCGAGCTGGAAGCATTTACGAAGTTCAGCGGTGATATGGACCCCGTTACTGCACTGACCATTGATAAGGGACAAAAGAATACCCGTTTATTGGTTCAGCCGCAATACAGTCCGATGCCGGTAGAAAAGCAGATTGCCATTCTGTATTGTGGTACACATGGCTTACTGCGTAATGTTCCGTTGGATAAAGTAACAGATTTCGAAAAGAGTTTCCTTGAAGCGCTTGAAATGAACCACCGTACTGATGTGCTCGATGTACTGAAGAGTGGTGTCATTGACGATGATGTCTGCAAGAAGATAGAGGAAACAGCAGATCTGATGTCGAAACAATACTTGGAGTAGTGATTAACGTTGAGTGACAAGTGATTAGTGGCATGCGTTCATTTGCCACTTATCACTAATCATTAATCACTTACCACTAAAAAAAATGCTATGGGTTCTTTAAAAGAAGTAAAAAACAGAATAAACTCCGTCAAGAGTACGCGTCAGATAACATCGGCGATGAAGATGGTGGCATCCGCTAAGTTGCACAAGGCACAGACACGGATTGAGAATATGCTGCCTTACCAACAGAAACTGAATGAAATTCTGACTAACTTCTTGTCTACAGATGCCACGTTTGAGTCACCTTATACCGAGGTACGTTCCGTAACACGGGTGGCGATTGTGGTTTTCTCATCCAACAGTTCGCTGTGCGGAGCTTTCAACGCGAATGTGGTAAAAAAGCTTGGAGAAACGCTGGAAGAATATAAATCACTTGGTAAAGAGAATATTCTGATATATCCTGTAGGAAAGAAAGTAGAGCAGGCAGTGAAAAAGTTGGGCTATACATCGCAGGGAAGTTATCAAGGGATGGCGGATAAACCATCATATATGCAAGCGTATGAACTTGCTGCATTGTTGATGCAAGAGTTTATGGAAAAGCAAATCGACCGTGTGGAACTGATTTATCATCACTTTAAATCAATGGGTTCGCAGATATTGATGCGTGAAGAATATCTTCCTATTGATTTGAGTAAGGTGGCAGCAACAGCTGCAACAGAAGGATCGGGAAAACGTGGTTTCCAGAATGATTATATTGTAGAACCATCTGTCGGACAGCTAATTGCTGATTTATTGCCGAAGGTGTTGAGTCAGAAACTATTTACTGTGCTTCAGGATTCTAATGCTTCTGAACATGCTGCGCGTACACTTGCCATGCAGACTGCAACAGATAATGCGAATGAACTGATACAGGATTTGACGAAGCAATATAACAAAAGCAGACAACAGGCAATTACAAATGAATTGCTGGATATTATAGCAGGAAGTCTGAAGTGATAAAGCTAAAAGCTACGAGCTACAAGTTACGAGCGGCTTTCGGAACATAGCGCAGCCGCTCGTAACTTGTAGCTCGTAGCTTGTCACTCTTATAGCTTTTTCTTTTTTTTTGCAAAAAGATGTGCCAATGGAGGCTTTAGCTCTTTTATTTGTGCTACCTTTACACCTCCAACCAACATTGATGAAATAATGGAACAGAATCCTGAATTGGCATTAGCGTGGCAATTTATAGAAAATACAGGCACACATCTCTTTCTGACCGGTAAAGCAGGGACCGGAAAAACTACATTCCTGCGGCGGTTGAAGTCCGAAAGTCCAAAGCGTATGGTTGTTCTTGCCCCAACAGGTATTGCAGCTATCAATGCAGGCGGCGTAACCATTCACTCTTTCTTTCAGTTACCTTTTGCCCCTTACGTACCTGATACCTCATTCAGTGCGGATGGCAAAGCACAATATCGTTTCCGTTTCGGAAAAGATAAACTCAACATCATGCGTAGTATAGACCTGCTGGTGATTGATGAAATCAGTATGGTGCGTGCTGATCTTCTGGATGCGATAGACGATGTGCTGAGACGTTTTCGTGATCGCAGTAAACCCTTCGGTGGTGTGCAATTGCTGATGATTGGCGATTTGCAGCAGCTTGCCCCAGTGATAAAAGATGAAGAGTGGCAGATGCTGAACAGCTACTATGATACTCCTTATTTCTTTTCCAGTCGTGCACTGAGACAGTCTGAATATTGTACGCTTGAATTGAAAACAGTGTATCGTCAGAGTGATACTCACTTTCTGGATATGCTGAACCGTATTCGGGAGAACCGTTGTGATAAAACTTTGCTGGATGAATTGAACCGTAGGTACATTCCGAATTTCAACCCTTCGAAAGAGGAAGGATATATCCAGTTGACTACCCATAACTATCAGGCGCAACGCATCAATGAACATGAACTGGCACAATTACCCGGTCGTTCCTTCACCTTTCGTGCCCAGATAGATGGAAAGTTTCCTGAATATTCTTATCCCACAGATGAAGTGCTTGAACTGAAACGTGGTGCCCAAGTCATGTTTGTGAAGAATGATTCATCCGGTGAGCACCGTTATTACAATGGTATGATCGGTGAAGTGGTCAATGTCTCAGCTTTGGGTATAGAAGTACGCAGTAAAGGAAGTGAGGATGCTTTTATGCTGCAAGAAGAAGAATGGACGAATGCAAAATACGTGTTGGATGAAGAGACTAAGGAAATCACCGAAGATATAGAAGGAGTCTTCAAACAATTCCCTCTGAAGCTGGCATGGGCTATTACTATCCATAAAAGTCAGGGACTGACATTTGAACGTGCAATAATTGATGCCAGTGCTTCTTTTGCACACGGACAGACTTATGTGGCATTAAGTCGTTGTAAAACATTGGAAGGGTTGGTATTGAGCGCTCCACTGTCGGCAAGAGCGGTCATCAGTGACAGTGCTGTAGATACTTTTACGGAAGATGCGCGTAGAAACGAACCTGATGAAACGCGTTATAGGAGATTGCAACAAGCATACTTTCTGGAATTGCTATCGGGATTGTTTGATTTCTTACCGTTAGAGTTGGCATTGAAGCGTTTTGTGAGATTGGTGGATGAACACTTGTATAAGCTCTACCCCAAACTATTGACTGAATATAAATCAGAAACGGAACGTTTTCATGAGAAGGTAACGAAAGTTGCCCAGAAGTTCAGCCTTCAATACACACGCCTGGTTGATGGTGCCGAAGATTATGCAACGGATAAAAGCTTGCAGGAACGTATTCATTTGGGGGCGGAATATTTTAAAGAACAGTTAGAACCTTTGGATGCTATCAGGAGTAGTACCATTGTGGAAACAGATAATAAAGAACTAAAGAAACAGTTGAAGACTGCCAGTGAGGAATTGGATGATCTACTTCTGTTAAAAGTTGACTTGTTGGAATTTGTTATCAGTAAAGGCTTTCATGTAGGAGAATATCTGAAACAAAAGGCGGTACTTTCCATTGACGATACGGCATCGACTAAAGGCAAAGGGGAAAAGCGTTCCGGTAATTCTACCGAAAGAAGAAAACGGAAAGGCGGAACCGAAGAAAGTGGAAATACCCCTGCACGGAAAAAAACGGCAGCAGTGGAAGTTCCTTCGGATATTCTGCATCCCGAATTATACAGGCGTCTGGTAGCATGGCGTAATGCGGAAGCGTCTCAATTAGGATTACCGGTATATACCGTAATCCAACAGAAAGCTATTTTAGGTATCACCAATTTATTACCGGAAGATAAATCCGCTCTTCTCCGAATCCCTTATTTTGGTAAAAAAGGAGTGGAAAAGTATGGGGATGAATTGCTGGAGATGGTGCGGGTGTATAAAAAGGAGAGTGGAATTGCAGAAACGTTGTTTAGTGATTAGTGGCACTCACCACTAATCACTTATTTAAAGATTGAACATTAGTTTTATTCCTTCTTCCAGAGTATGTGGTTGGTATCCCAGTTCTCTGCGTGCTTTTTCAATGCTTAATCCGCTGAAACGGGGACGGGGAGTTGTTTCTCCCATTTGCTTGGTAGTGACTGGCAGAATTAATGAATAATCCAGATTCAAAGTATCTGCTACGCGATAAGCAATATCGGCTATAGTCAGACATTCCGAGCCACAGATGTGATAAATACCATTATTGGGATGATTTATCAGTTTCTCTATTCCTTGAGAAACATCGCCTACATAGGTTGGCGTGCGCCACTGGTCGGAAACCACCCGTATTTCTTCATTATTTCTTAAACGATTGGCTACCAATTGCAGAATATTCCCGTGTTGCCCCGGCAAGGCGGCACCATAGACCACTACCACACGTGCGATGGCATAATTGCTACAGAGTTCAGCTACCCGTTTTTCACCTTTCAGTTTGGTTGCCCCATAATAGTTGACGGGGTCAGGAGTATCTTCTTCTGTATAAAGCTGCCCTGTATCTCCATTAAATACAAAGTCAGTAGATAGATGTATAAAGCGTGCAGCGGATGCTTCGCATCGGAATGCCAATTGTCCCACAGCATTGACATTGATACTGTCTGCCTCCTCACGGTGTGCTTCGCAATAATCAGGAACGGATAATGCGGACGTGTTGATCACTATATTCGGGCGTACTTCCCGGAACAATGCGCTTTGTTCCCCCATCTGGCAGATGTCTGCACTGATGAAACGATAATTCCCGGAATCGGGAGCAATGTCGTCATGCAGAGAACAACCTGTTACTATGTACTCGTCATTGCGTGACAAATCATTCAAGATCCGGCGTCCTGTGAAGCCATTGGCACCTATTACCAATACTTTTTTCTTCATATTCATATTATTTCAGTATATAATCCCTTGACTGTAGTCTTTTTTAGTAAGGTCCATTCCTTCCTTGTTGTACTTCGATTCTAATTCCGAATGATCCGTTTGCCGACTTCAGTTCGAAAGCGCCTTTGAAGTTATTCCGTTCCCACGGCAGGGCAGAAGGATTAGGGACTTTCCGTCCGTCCTTGTCATACTCTCCATAAGTATTGATGCGCATTCCATTCTTCAGCCGGAAACTTCCCATTTGCAGGTTTTGGGGAGATGATCCGAAACCTGTCAGTCCGAAAGGGTTCATACTGTATATGGTGGAGCTACCTAAATTGAATAAGTGTGAGTAGCCTTGTGAGTAGGTCACATTCGGGTCCAAGCGAAACAGAAAACTATAATCTTTGCTGGCATCGGGAATGTCTAAAGTCATTTTGGGCATTTGGGGAGCTGCCATTTTCATCAGGTTCATATCCAAAAGGAATCCATCAAAATTCTTTGTTGCCGGCATATTCATACTGCGAACACTGTCAGCGGGTACTTCATTCTGGGCATTTACCCTGAAAGAAAGAAGACAGAAAAGTATGATTAGTCCTATATATTTCATCACTTAATGATCTTTATTTAATGGCGAATATAAGAAATAAGTATGAATTATGGAAATATATAGCATTTATTAAAATAAAACTTGTATATTATATGCTGATATTTGAGTATTATTGTTATCTTTGGAGCGTAAATAATTGAATTGGTTTTATAAGCAATCTATTTGTTCCTCTCTAACCGGTAAATGAACGGGCTGTATCTCGTGTGGAAATGCAGCCCGTTTTTCTATTTCTTTTTTCTATTGAGATGAATCACCGGAGCAAGTATCGGTACTGTTTCCCACTTCATTTTCGAAGCATTGTACGCTCGTTCCACGCCTCCCTGTATTTCCAGATAATCATTGATTTTCACTTCCATGACTACACCGTAGTGGCTTTGTGGATACATCGGATTCATATATCCGTTCAGAGAGTTTTGTTTGCCAAAGCCTGAATATTGCCCGAAAAAGCGGATACGAAGGAAATTGTTGATGCGATAGGCAGCAGAAGCATCCAAGCCAATGTCGAATTGAGAACCATGCATGCGCGAAGGGATGGTGTACTTGGCGGTATACATGCCCCCTGTCAATTCCCAGCGTTCATTAGGACGATATATAAAATCGGCACCTGACTGGATAATTGTTCCCATAGTAGGGTAGGTATTGTAGGTGCTGAATGTGCTCAATATACTATTGGGGGAAAGCTGAAAAGCACCGTAATGCTCGTAATCCATCACGAAAGGATCGTAACTGCTGACCATCTTTCCCATTCTGATATCCATCCACGGAAAGTTGGGATAATAAGTCGGAAGAGTGATGTGTAAGTCCGTACTATCCGTGCTGAGAGAAGTCTTTACCGACATATCCCGATTAGGAGCAGCAGTTGTTCCGGGTGGAGGAGACAACGGCTCTTTTCCCATTTCCGTGGGAAAACGATTCAATAATGTGCTGTCCTTTGTTTGCTCGTTTTGTGCAGCAACGCGAAAGGAAACAGTGAGAAGGAACAGAATGATGAATAGTTTTTTCATAAGTCGTTATGTGTTAACGGAAGTTTCAGTTGATGATAAGTTTGTATCCGATACCTCGGACATTGACAATGCGGATACGTTCGTCCTTGGAAAGTTTATGTCGTAATTTAGTGATGAACACGTGCAGGCTGCGCGAATTGAAGAAGCTGTCGTCCCCCCAAAGATCGAGCAGGATATTCTGGGTATTTACTACCTGATTACGGTTTTCGCACAGGCGTTTCAGAATTTCGGCCTCGCGGTGGGAGAGTTCCTGCTCTATTCCGGTATGGGACAATATCTGTGTGACAGAGTTGAAATGGTAATCGCCTATTTCGAAACAGGTCTCTTCCTTCTTTGGTTCCTCTCTGAATGTAAACGCTTTGCCCACCAGCGCTTTAATGCGTACGATAAGTTCCTGCATACCGAAAGGCTTTTTCAGATAGTCGTTGGCCCCGAGTTCAAAGCCTTCTACCACATCATTGATGGAAGAACGAGCGGTGAGAAAAAGTACCGGAGTTCGTTTGTCGGTTTGACGGATGTGGCGTACCATTTCAAAACCATCCATACGAGGCATCATAACATCGGCTACCAGTACATCAGGGCGTAAGTCGAAGAACATACGCAGGCCTTCCTCGCCATCGGCAGCAGTATGGATGATGAAGTTCTGGCCTTCCAGCGTATCTTTGATAATCATGGCGAGGGTTTGTTCATCCTCAACCAGCAGTACCTTGATTTTGTCCATATCTTGATTCATTTTCATAATAAGCAATGTTATTCAGATTCTTATTGTAAAAGTACTTCCTTTTCCCGCTTCACTTCGTACGGTTACCATGCCACCGTGTTTTTCTACCATTGTCTTTACATAGAAAAGCCCCAGTCCGTAGCCTTTGGTATTGTGGATATTTCCTGTCGGAACCCGATAGAATTTATCGAAAATGTGAGGCTGTTTATCCGTAGGGATACCAATACCGTGGTCTGTAACTGAGATTTCCACTTGTTCCGTTTCCTTTTTCCGGCAACAGATCATTATGTCGGCTTTATCCGGAGAGTATTTGATGGCATTATCTATCAGGTTACTCAGAATGTTACTGAAGTGTGTACGGTCGGCAATGATTGTCAGGTCTTCCGGTGCAATGTCGAGATTGATTTCTACAGGCTTGCCCGCTTTCAGTTTATGCTGTTCGATGAGTGTCGGGAACAGATCGTGCAAGCTAAGTGTCTCCGGATGCAGACGGAAGGTTTTACGGCGTTCCATACTCATAGAGAGAATTTGTTCCACCAGTCCGCTTAATCGCTGTAACTGTTCTTGGCAGATACCCAGATACTTATCCCGTTGTTGCTTGTCTTCTGCCAGATTGAAATTAAGCAAAGCATCGTTGGCGGCATACGCCACGGCAATAGGTGTTTTCAACTCGTGGGTGATGTTGTTGGTAAAGTCGCTCTTCATCTCTTCCAGTGTTTTCTGCCGCAAAATGGTGCGGATAAGAAACCAAAAGGAGAAACCTAATATAATAAGAATAACGAATGATGTGGTAAGAATACCGCTCATCTGTCGCAATACAATTTTATAAATAGGTTCTATTGTGAGGCGGTAACTTTGATTGGAGTGAATGTCGAAAGCATAATTATATTGTTTTGCTTTTTCACTGGGTATGTATCCGGGAGTCCCGACAATGGCAAGCGTATCAGTGTAAACCAGCGTTGAGTCCGGATCGGCACCGGAATGAAGACGCTCCAATCGGTAGGGAAGTTTAAGCCCCCGTTCTTGCAGATAGGCATTCAGCAGACTGTCATAAACGGCTATATCAGGTTCTATAAAAATATCCAGTCCCGAGTGCATTCCACGCTGGATGAAAGTGGCAAGTTCCACCATACTGCTTTGGTCGCGCAACATCATGTCTATTCCACCTTCGGCTTTTAAAGAAGCTTGAGGTTCATCCTCATTAATCACTGTATCTTCCAGGACCTCTTTTACTGAATCTTTTTCTGCCCAGACTGAAATGTTTGTGCCTTCCTGTCCCCGTGTGAAAAGGATATCTCTTGTCGAGTCATTCGGGTAACTCACTGAGACGCTATCATACTTCATAGGGATACCGTCTTTTAAAAGTGAAAGACTTCCGGCACTGTCTGTTTGGTTAACAGTTGTACTGCTGCGGACAAATGATTTTCCGGAATCGGAATTGTATCCTGCTGAAACCTCTACGGAACCGTGGGCTTTATTTTCTTTTTGCATCTCCTTTACACGAAGCATCATTTCATTATAATCGCTCATGCGCATGGCTTCTACGATGCTTTGTTCCAGTTCGTGCTTCATCGTTTTGTATAGCCCCGTGATCCAATATGCCTGGTAAATAAAGATACCCAGCAGAGAGATTATGACTAATATGGCAATAGGTTTGAATGGCAGTTTCATGTAGCTCTTGTATTTATATGGACAAAGATAGGAAAGATAACCGGTACATGTATGGACGGTAAGACTAAATAACACTTCAGATAACACTAGATAAGACTACGTAAGTTCCGGATAACACAAAGTCCGGAAGATTTCACCGTACTTTGCAGTGCAAGAGCTTAAGGGATGATTCGGTTTTGCACAAGGCATCTTTTGCAAAAGGTATAGAGAGAATCTTGTGCAGTCCCTTGCATAATTGGGTGTCAACCTTGGTCAACCGGCCTGTCAACTAAGGTTAATGGATCTGCCAACCAAGCTTAATCGACCTGTCAACCAAGGTTGACACCCAATCATCTCTAAGTCTGAACACATTTATGTCGTATCTAAAACAAATGAACATGAAGTCTTATTACTATCTTTCCCTGATGCTATGTGCATTGAGTGCAGGAGTTTCCGCTCAGGAAATAACGAAGAGTACGGATGTAGAGAGCGAACGGACGCTCAGCGCGGACAGTATTATAACACAAGACAAGCAGCTGGACAGTCTTTACCAATCTCTTCCTGAAGTAATGATTACCGGACAACGTCCCATCGTGAAAGCGGAGCAAGGCAAACTGGTGTACGATCTTCCGCGTCTTATCGGTAATCTACCCGTGGATAATGCTTATGACGCTGTGAAGGAATTGCCGGGCGTAACCGAGATGAATGGCGGGTTGATGTTGGCAGGGCAGGGGGTAACTGTAATATTGGATGGCAAAGTTACCACCATGAGTACCGAACAGCTTTATTCTTTATTGAAAAGCATCCCGTCCAGTCGCATTGAGAAGGCGGAAGTGATGTACAATGCTCCGGCACGTTATCAGGTGCGGGGTGCACTCATTAATATCACACTGAAACAAAGCACCGGAGGCCCGTCTTCCTGGCAGGGAGAGCTTTATGGCAAATATAATCAGAAACATTACGAGGGCTTCAACGAACGTGCCAGCCTGATCTATAACGGAAATAAATTCTCAGCAGATTTTCTTTACTCACACAACCACGGACGGGGATATTCTTTAACCGATAAAGAAGCTATGCACTCTCTGGCGGACGGTTCGGTTCATCACATCACAACCGATGAGATGGGCCGAAGCCGTTCACATACTCATAGTTTCCGGGTAGGAACGGATTATAATATTGCCAAGGACCATCAGCTGAGCTTTGTTTATAATGGAAGTTATTCGACTCATCATAGCCTGATGGATATTTACGGTACGCAGCAGTCCAATACCCGTAGCAACAGTACCGATTGGCTGCACAACGGGCGTCTGGATTACCGTACACCTTTCGGATTGAAAGCCGGTGCTGAACTGACTTATTACCGTTCTCCGTCCGATCAGTTATTGCATAGCAGCATGCAAGATGAAGAGCTTGCCTTTTATACCGAAGACTGTCAGCGCATCAATCGCTGGAAATTTTTCCTTGCCCAAGAGCATAATCTGGGTCGTGGATGGGGATTGAATTATGGTGCCGTTTATACGACCAGTATCGACCACAGTTATCAATATTATTATGATACGGAGAAGGATGCGGGAACAAAGGCAGGTGTGAGTACAGGTATTCCCGATAATATGCAATCCCGCCGTCGCGAACAAACTTTGAACTTCTATGCGGGTTTCAATAAAAGTTTCGGTGATAAACTTTCCCTGGACGCTTCGCTTGCCGTAGAACATTATAAGACGCCGGTATGGAATCAATGGGATTGGTATCCTACCATTAACCTGAGTTATATGCCTGCCCCCGGCTATGTTTGGCAATTGGCTTTGAGCAGTGATAAGGACTATCCTGATTATTGGGCGGTGCAGGACGCTATCTCTTATCTGGGCGGTGGATATTCTGAAATACATGGGAACCCGTTCCTGAAACCGGCTCAGGAATATCAACTTCAGTTGACACATATTTTGAAGAGTAAATACATCTTTAGCGCATGGTTTGCTCATACGAAAGATTATTCTACCCAGACTCTTTATCAATCTTCCGAACGTCTGGTGGAAATCTATAAGCATTTGAATTTTAATTACCAGCAACAAGCAGGAGTACAAGCTTCTATACCATTTGATATAAAGCAATGGTTAAACTCTCGTTTAACTTTGATTGGTGTGTGGCATCATGAGAAGGATGATGATTTCTGGGATATTCCTTTTAACCGGAATATTTGTTATGGTATTGCCGTACTGACAAATACTTTCACTCTCTCTAAGAAGCCTGATCTGAAACTGACACTGACGGGAATGGCTCGTAGTAAAGCGACTCAGGGAATTTATGATTTACCGTCTTCAGGGTATGTAAATGCTGCTTTGCGGTATGGCTTTGCCAAAGGAAAGGCTATTCTGAATCTTTATTGCAATGATATTTTTGAGACGGGACAGATAAAACCACGTATCCGCTTTGGTACACAGAACGTGACGAATGATTATGCTTGTTTCAGGGAAATCGGGGTGTCGTTTACGTATAAATTCGGAGGATACAGGGAGAAGAAGAGGGAGGAGGTGGATACGTCGAGGTTTAAGTAATGTTGTGTGTGTATGTACTTTTTCTTTCGGCTTGTCCCGAAAGAAAAAGATACCAAAAAGAAAGGGCCCCCGGCTACGTCTCCAGTGCTACTCCGGCACTGCCATTCGCAGACGGGGCTCGAACTCGCTTCGCTCAGACAGATCGCCCCTTACCTGCGCCTGACAATGCCTACGCTTACGCACCTACGCCTATGCCGGAGAGCTGCGCGGTAGGGGTGCTGCGCTATAGAGGTGGGGGATTATATGAGCACGTTTTTTAGCAATATCTCTTATTGAAATTTTTTGTCCTCTTCAATGAGCTCCTGGCTAAATTGCTCTACAGCAAGAGGGGTAAAGAGTTCTATAAGATTTTCTTCGGGATCACGCAGGTACAGGGTACGCATTCCCCAATCGGGCATATCTGTAGGTTCGCTGATAAACGTTACGCCTTTTGCTTTTAGGGCGGTAAAGGTTTCGTCTACATTATCTACACTGAATGAAACCATTAATTTTTCACGCATTGCAACGGGCTGCTGCTTATCTGCATTGCCTACTGAAGGTGCCATCCAGTCGGATACAAAGAGGGCGAAGCCTTCTATTCCGTCGGCTACTTTAAAACTGGCGTATCCGCTATTTTCATCTCCCCAAGCTGGTTCTAAACCGAGTTGTTCGGTGTAGAACTTGAAGCATTTGGCGAAGTCTTTTACTAATAATCTTACGTTGCTGAATCTCATTGTTTACTGATTAATGGTTTGTAATCTGTTTCTTATAATCAAGATGCAAATATAACCATTCTATTATCATTTTATTGGATAGCGTTTCAAAAATCCGTATTAACCTCAACCCCATCAGAAAAAACAATCAATTCTCTCTCGCCATATGCCGCACGGTCCCCCGGCCTCACTGTAGGGGCGTCAAGCGTAGGTAGTATTTTCAGCGTAAAGAAGGGCAGGCTGTTTGAGCGAAGCGAGTTCCTGCCCTTTAGCTGGAAATGCTACCGGAGTAGCCCCGGAAGTGCAGCCTTGAGTTTTTCTTTTGGTATCTTTTCTTTTGTCTCAAGACAAAAGAAAAGTACCCCCACCAGCATAATACACATTAAAAAAATCAGAATCTTTTGTCCCTTCCTCCTCTATATTTCTTAATTTTGTCGGAACAAAATGAAGTATCAACCTTCCGCACACTCAATCTCAAAATGACACTGCGGAACCTAAATTATCGTATTATGATTAACAGATTCGTCTTGAACGAAGTATCCTACTTCGGACCGGGTGCCCGCGAAGTGCTCCCACAGGAAATTAAACGTCTCGGCTTGAAAAAAGCCTTTGTATCTACCGACAAAGATCTGATTAAATTTGGTGTAGCCGACAAGGTGCTTTCCGTACTGGATAAGGCAGGCATACCCTATGTTGTATTCAGCGATATTAAACCAAATCCTACGGTTAGTAATGTAAATGCAGGTGTGAAAGCGTTTGCAGAATCCGGTGCCGATTTTATTCTGGCTATTGGTGGTGGTTCTTCCATCGATACATCAAAAGCTATCGGCATTATCACTAATAATCCGGAATTCAGTGATGTGGTTTCTCTGGAAGGAGTGGCGCCGACTCAGAAGAAATCCGTGCCTATCATTGCTCTGCCTACTACAGCAGGAACGGCTGCCGAAGTGACTATCAACTACGTGATTACTGACGAAGTGAATGAAAAGAAAATGGTATGTGTAGATCCGAATGATATTCCTGCCATTGCCATTGTAGATGCCGAATTGATGTACACTTTGCCTAAAGGACTGACCGCTTCTACGGGACTGGATGCCTTGACACATGCTATTGAAGGTCTGATTACTAAGGGAGCTTGGGAAATGAGCGATATGTTTGAAATTAAAGCTATCGAAATGATTACCCGTTATCTGGAAACGGCTGTGTTTGAGCCAACAAACGCAGAAGCGCGTAATGGTATGGCGGTAGCACAATATATTGCAGGTATGGCTTTCTCTAATGTAGGTTTGGGCGTTGTTCATGGCATGGCACATCCGTTGGGTGCTATTTTCGATATACCTCATGGTGTGGCTAATGCGTTGTTGCTGCCTATCATTATGGAATTCAATGCTCCTGCTGCGCTTGATAAGTATGTGGAAATTGCTAAGGCGATGACAGTATATAAAGAAGGAATGAGCCAGGAAGAGGCTGCACGTGCTGCCGTGGATGCGGTGAGAGCACTGTCAGTAAGAGTAGGTATTCCGCAACACCTTTCTGAATTGGGTATCAAGGAAAGCGATCTTGATAAGCTGGCTACGGCTGCTATTGCCGATGTTTGTACACCGGGTAATCCTCGCGAGGTGACGAAGGAGATTATTCTGGATTTATACAAAAAAGCGTTGTAGAGTGATTAGGAATTAATCATTTATGCGAATCAGTAGTTGAATTAACGTCTTTAGGACGGGTTATGAATTAAATGCTAATTCCAATATTAAGTAAATTGAGATAGTATTTCATCGTTTTATTTATTACTTTTCCTTATAAAGGGTAACTCCTGATTCGCATCATTTATTAAACTATCGGGAACAGAAGTGTGAACATACTTCCTTCTCCCACTTTTGATTGTACTGTAATGCTGCCATGATGCTGGTGCATGATTTGGCGGGAGATGGTTAACCCGATACCTGAACCGGTAGGTTTTGTGGTGAAGAATGGAATGAAAATACGTTCCTGAACTTCCGGATCAATACCGGTTCCATTATCAGTAACACGCAGGAAAAGGTGATCTCCTGGGGTGATGCCCGCGGAAAGAGTGATTTGTGTCGCTTCGTTTTCGCGGGCATTCCGTATCAGGTTGATAAGTACTTGTTCTACTTGCTCTTTATCTGCAATCAAGCGCAACGGAATGTTGGGAAGAGAGAGGTGTAGATCATTTGTATCATTTTGCATTAACTGAACAACTTCTTTCAGTAATTCTCCGGTATTATAAAGTTTCAATAAAGGGTGGGGCAGATGCGATACTTCCCGGTAGCTATTCATAAAGCGTACCAGCCCGTTCCCTCTGCGACCAATGGTTTGCAGCATCTGCCTGATTTCCGTTTTGGTATCTTCGTCACCTTCCAGATTGTCGGCATATTTGGTAAGAAGCTCTGTCAGCGAAATAATGGGAGTGATGGAATTCATAATTTCATGTGTCAGCACACGGATTAGCTTTTGCCAGGCTTCCGTTTCACGGTTATCCAAGGCGGAATGGATATTTTTCATTCCCGCAATCAAAAGCTTCCTGCCCTGGATGATAAACTCCATACTGGAAAGGGCGAATTGTACGGTCTCTTCTTCCTGTTTGATTTGCCATACAGACAAATCGCCAGCTTTCAGTGTACGTAACTTTGCCGGGAGCTCCGGATGAAAATCTATAAGATCATTTACCGTATGCGGACGATTGATATGTATCAGGCGTTTGGTCGCATCATTGATCCACTCTATTTGACCGTCGGGCGTATAAACAAGGATGGCCATATCTATATGATTGGCAAGAGCCTGGAAATACTGCAATTCGCTTTCCTTCTTTTGTAGATTGCTCCGATAATATTCAAGAGCATCCTGCATCTCGGTCAGCAATTCTTCGGGAAGGGGTGGTGTGGCATTCGGATTGGAAGTAGGAGAAGACAGGAACTCAGAGTAGCGCACAGACCAGATAAACTGAGCCATGGCGCGGGCTGAGCGTAAGATATACCTATATATGGCATAAGCAACGAATGCTGTGAGGCAGAGCGCCACGAACAGGCTATAATAAAACCCATGCACAGCCAGCCAGGCCGTAATGAGGCAGCATATCAGTAATGCGACAGTGAGCCAAAGTGGCGTTCTTACCCAAGTTTGTCTTTTCATAATCTGAACTTTTCAATCCTTCTATAAAGTGAAGTTCTTGTGATTCCCAGCATTTCTGCCGCCAATGTAATATTACCACCACACATTCTCATTACCTCATTGATTGCATCCTTTTCCATTCGTTCCAGGTTATACTTATCTTTCTCAGAAACAGTATTGGAAGATCGGGGGCTGCGTAACATGAAATCATCCGGAGTCAGCATGGTTCCGGTGGAGAGGATGACGGCACGTTCGATGGCATGTTCCAGTTCGCGCACATTGCCCGGCCAGCGGTAAAGTTGCAGCATCTTTCGTGCTTCTCTGGAAATTCCCCGAAGTTCTTTCTTATACTTCTTCCGATAGCGTTGCAGGAAGAAATCAGCCAAGAGGAATAAGTCATTTCCGCGTTCCCGCAGAGGCGGAATACGGATTTCAATCGTATTGATGCGATACAATAAATCCTGACGGAATTGTCCGTTGTCGATAGCGGTATATAAGTCCGTATTCGTGGCGCAAATCAACCTTACATCTACAGGATATGAAGTTGTAGAGCCGAGCCGTGAACTCTTTCTCTGTTCAATGACTGAAAGCAACTTCGCTTGGAGTGGAAGACTCAGGTTACCGATTTCATTCAAGAACAACGTTCCGCCTGAAGCCACTTCCACACGTCCCGGTTTATTCTTGCGGGCGTCGGTAAATGCACCCTTTTCATATCCGAACAATTCGCTTTCGAACAATGTGTCCGGAATACTTCCTAAATCGATAGGTACGTATATCTCATTCTTGCGGGGGGACTGTTCGTACACGTAGCGGGCAATCAAGTCTTTTCCCGTTCCGTTTTCTCCCAGGAGCAAAAGGTTCGCATCTGTTTCGGAGAACTTTCTTATCGTTTGAAAAATAGTTTGCATGGCGGCAGATTCACCGATGACGCGCGTTGGCTCAGGGGGAAGAGTCAAAGCTTCTGTTTGTTTTTTCAAAGTCTCCTTCTGTTGTTTCAGGGTTTCTACTTCCGTCCGGCTGAAACTGAGTTGCAGTGCGGAGGAGACGGTGGCTATCAGTTTCTCGTTTTGCCAGGGCTTGGGAATAAAATCTGTGGCACCTTGTTTTATAGCTTGTACAGCCTTCTCTGTATCTGCATAGGCTGTGATAAAGATAACGACTGCTTTTGCATCCAGCTTCAGTATCTCTTCCAACCAATGAAATCCTTCTTTGCCACTGACAGCATCCTGACGGAAATTCATGTCGAGCAAGATAACATCGAAACGGGTTCGTGAAATGATAGGTAACAGTTCTCTTGGGTCATTTAGAGTGGTTATGCTTTCTGCAATAGGGCGCAGCAGCATTTTCAGGGTGAAGAGGATGTCTTCATTATCATCTACGATTAAGATTTTACCTCGTTTCATCATAATTCGAAAGGATTGATTTGACTTGTTGGTGAAGATTGGTACGCATACCCATTGCAAAGATATAGAAAGTTTTCGAGATAGTAGTGTACGAAAGCGTGCATTCGGTGTACGATATCGTGCAATTTTGCGTAGAAAGTATTTAGATAAATCTTTGTATATTAACTATCTAACCATTTGGTATGGTTGTTGCCATCTATATTTAAAGTAAACGAATACGAAAAACATATGCTACACAAAAAACTGATTTATATTGTATTAATTGTTTCTTTTATAGCTTGTAGCTCTAAGAATCCGGGTATGAATAAGGATGAAATTGTCCGGACTTTGGACGAGCAAGCCATGCAACATGAAACCGCCGTGAAGGCGGCTTCTGCTGCAATGCCGGAAGTTACGGAAGATTATACACCTCCTGCCGGAATAAAATATCGGGCTAAAATAGAAACTGCCGGAGTGAAAACCCTTAATGTACAGGCTGCGTTGAAGAATGTACGTTCTATGAAAGTTAGTGAGCTCGGTACACTTCGTATCCACCGTACAGGAGCATTGGTACCAATGGGCGGTAGTTTGATATCAGTGGACGAGGGTTACTTATTGAATAGTTATCAAGGAATTTACTTGTTGGATAAGGACTTTAAGCTTATCAAGCAGTTGTTCAAAAATGATGTTGAATTTCAACGCAATGGGAAAAGATTCTTTTTTCAATTGAACGCCCTGTTGCAGAGTGTCTATTATAATGCAACTCACAAGCAAGTTCAGGGGGCGTATACAGCATATAAGCATGAGAGGAATAGTTCCCGGACTTTTCTGGCCTTTCTTCCCTGGGATGTTTTAACAGCTGCCACAGAGCCTTTGATAGAGAAGGATATAACAAACAGTGTCCCTCTACAGGGGAATCTGGGCCATAGGGTTTTGTTTAAGTTTACGACGGAGGGTTTCGTGCGTGGCATACCTTACTCCAGTCGTTTTTACACCAATGAACTAAAAGGAGATACCTTGTGCTATTTTGATCCTACCCATTTGCCTGACTATGCCCCTTCGGGAAGATCCGGTTCGGTACGGAGCGGAGAACCATGGAATATTTATGATTATCAAGGCAAAACGCGGATACGCCTGGCTTATGATAATACGCTTTACCAATTGGAAAACGCTTCCACGCTGAAGGCTATTTATCGATTGGATTTTGGCTCTTTGCAGCGTGCCGTGGGACAGAAGGTTATAGGTGGCAGTAATGTGGATGATTTTTATTTTGTAGATCAGTGGTTGGAGACGGATCGCTACCTGTTTATCAGGCTTACGAAAGGATACGATTCGCCTAACGCACGAAAAGCGAAATCGGTTTCTCTTTATTCGTTGATATATGATAAAACATCCGGAAACTTCTTTTCCCTGCCTCATGAAGCTGATAAGGTAGAACTCGATTTTCCGTGTTTCCCAGCCGATGGCGAGCAGAATGTGTCGTTCTATCCCAAAGGAGCAGTAGGAAATATACTTTTCACCTGTCTCGATGCAATGAATATGAAAGACAAATATCCGGATGCTCTGAAAGGGCAGGACGTGCCGGATGATGAATTAATAGTGTTAACCATAGAATAATTAAAATAGGAGAATAACAGATGATAAAGCATTATGTGAAAGTTGCGCTTCGGCTTATAAAGCGGAGTTTCTTGTTTTCTTCCATCAATATGCTGGGTTTTGTATTCGGCATGGCGGCGGCGTTCCTCATCTACCTTTGGGTAGTAGACGAACTGACGTATGATGACTGCTTTTCCGAGGTGAATCGCGTTTACCGGACTATTGAGGTGAAACGGGAGCCGAGTGGGGAAATAAAAGAGTCTCCTTCGACGGTACGTTCGCTTACTAAAGTCTTTCGTGAAGACTTTCCACAAGTAGAGGAAGCTACAGCTATTAAGTATGGAGAGTTGCATACATTTGAGACGGAAAGTCATAAAAAAATCAGCGGACATGGGCTATATGTTGATTCTGCATTCTTTCGAATATTTCCTTTTCCGGTGTTGGAAGGAAATCCGGAGTATATAAGTAATAATCCTGATAATGTCGTTTTGTCGGAATCGACGGCACGGAAAATGTTTGGTAAGAAACCGGCAGTAGGACAGAAATTAACTTATAGCGGATATGGAAGAGAAAGAATCTATAATGTAGTTGCAGTGGTGAAGATACCTTCAAAGAGCCATATCGGGTTTGATATTGTTTATCCGATGGAGGCTTATGGCATGGGGATGATGGGTCATAATTGGGATCATTTTCGTGAGAGTATCCATGTATATGTAAAGATGAAGGCTGGTGACGAAGGAAAAATGTATCAGCAGGAATTGAAAAGCATGAGTCGGGCGCTTAGTAAGTTTGGGGAAAAGCGAACTTTGTTGCGTTTTCAATCAGTCAAAGATATTCATCTGCATACTACTTTTCCCGATCCTTGCGTAAAGAATCATGGTAACATGGCCACTATTTATCTGTTTACAGCTCTGGCTATATTAGTTATCTTTATGGGAGCCTTCAACTTTACAACACTTTCTACGGCACGGGCTTCCCTGCGTTATAAAGAAATAGGGGTACGCAAAATAACAGGCGCCAAGCGAAAGACTCTGATCTCACAGTTTCTTTCGGAAAGTCTGGTACAGGCATTTATATCTCTGATATTGGCTTTAGCTTTGACAGAATTGATGTTGCCGTTATTCAATAAGTTCATGGATACGGAAATCTCACTGCGGCTGAGTTGGGCTGTCTTCTTTTATATATTGTTCGGCATAGTGGGAATAGGCTGTCTGGCAGGAAGTTATCCGGCTTTTTATCTTTCTTCCATCAATCCATTACTTGCTTTTAAAGGTGGACAGAAAACAGGAAAGAAAGGAGGACTTATCAAAGGATTGGTGTGCATACAGTTTTTTATAGCTCTTACGCTGATGTTGCTGACTGCTATCGTCTTTAAACAGCTCCACTATATGCAAAACAAAGATTTGGGACTTGACAAGGAAAATGTGGTATCCGTCTATACCAGTTTGTGGTATAATGTGGCTGGATTCAAGCAAGAATTATTGAGAAATCCAAATGTGAAAAGTATATCTATGGGAGCACCTATCGAGAGCCTTGGAGAAGGTGAAGCCCATGGAGACGGTAGCCTATTCCGTTGGACAAATATAGACGGGCAGGAAGATTCACTAAAAATGGTAATAGTATTTGCCGATGGGGATTTTAGTAAGACATTTGGTTTGGAGTTGATAAAAGGGAAATTGCTGGAATCTGATTTTGGAAAATACTGGGGAGACAGGAATCCCGGTATTGTAATTAATGAGGCTGCCTGGAAGGGTATGAAGGTAGCTGATCCTATCGGTATGGAGTTACAAATGAATACCTGGGGCAAGATGCATATTGTAGGAGTGGTGAAAGATTTCAATTTCCAGTCTCTGCGCGAAAAGATAAAGCCTGCTATTCTTTATTATTCTCCGGAAGCATTATCGTATATGCATATAAAGATAGCTCCCGAACATCGGCAGGAGACTCTGAAATTCATTCAGAGAAAATACGAAGAGATGGCCGTACAGGATGATTTGTTCGTAAAGGATTTCAGTTATCAGTTCTTTTCCGATGCATTGAATAAGAACTATACCAAGGAACATCAACAAAGCCGGATGTTACTATTCTTCACTGTATTGGCCATCGTTATAGCTATGCTGGGTGTATTTGGACTGGTTGCCCTCTCCACGGAACAGCGGACAAAAGAAATCGGTGTGCGTAAAGTGAACGGCGCCCATTCCAACCGGATTGTAAAGATGTTCTGTATGGAATATCTGAAATGGGTGGGAATTGCTTTTGTTGTGGCATCTCCCATTGGATATTACCTTATGTATCGTTGGCTGAGCGAATTTGCTTATCAGACTGCCATAAGTTGGTGGTTGTTCATATTGGCAGGAGCAGTCATTACAGGGGTTACTTTGCTTACGGTCATTGGGCAAACCTGGCGGAAGGCTTCGCAAAATCCGGTAGTGTCCTTGAGATATGAATAAATAAATGTTTAAGATAATAACAATACAATATACGATTATGATTAAGATAATTAACCTCACCAAAATATTCCGTACGGAAAGCGTACAGACCACTGCATTGAATGAAGTAAGTTTAGAAATCAGTCAGGGAGAGTTTGTTGCCATTATGGGACCTTCCGGTTGCGGTAAATCTACTTTGCTGAATATGATAGGTTTGCTTGATAACCCCACTTCCGGCGAGCTTTGGTTTATGGATCAGGAAGTTTCCCGCTATTCTGAAAATGACCGTACAGACCTGCGTAACGGAAATCTTGGTTTTGTATTTCAGAGTTTCAACCTGATAGACGAACTTACAGTCTTTGAAAACGTGGAACTTCCTTTGCTCTATGCCGGAGTTTCTACCCGTGAACGTGTGAAGCGTGTCAATGAGGCTTTGGAGCGCATGCAGATAGCTCACCGCACCGAGCATTACCCGCAACAACTTTCCGGTGGACAGCAGCAACGTGTGGCTATAGCGCGTGCCATTGTTACCAACCCCCGCATTATCCTTGCCGATGAACCTACGGGAAATCTGGATTCTACGAATGGTAATGAAGTGATGAATCTCCTGAAAGAGCTGAATCATGATGGAGCTACTGTTGTTATGGTAACGCACTCCGAAGAGAACGCCCGTGAAGCAGAAAGAATCATACGGATGATGGACGGATATATATTGACTGAAAGTAAAAATACTCGGTGATAGATGCTTAATATTAAAGGAAACAGGTAATTACGAAATAATCGTAATTTTATTTGCTGATCTCGGAGAAATCATATAGTTTTGTGCGTAGATATATAATTTTATAACTAAACAGCACGTATATGAAAAAAGAGATTGTAACGCTGTTCTTAATGACAAGTGTTTGGGCGGCACAAGCTCAAGGGACTTTTACAATAGAAGGGCAAGTAAAGAATGTAGAAGACGGAGCTTTAATCACTTTGTTTCGTTTAGATGGAAATGTGGGTAGCAGTATCGGTGTTGATACGATTCGTAACGGACATTTTCGTTTTCAGGCAGAAACATTGGGGAACGAAACAGAAATAGTGGATATGATGGGAAGAAGTGACAAGTTTCCTTCCATGAGTTTAAGGCTTTGGGTGCGTCCGGGAGATAATATACGGATAAGCGGTGAAAATACACTGATACGAACTTGGGATGTGAAAAGCACTGTTCCGGAACAAGTGGCTAATCAGGCTTTTATAAACGACTCACGCGAATTGTGGAATGAATATCAGCGCAATTCTTTGTTGCAGCGTGCATATCGCCGGAAGTATGCAGGAAGTGCGGTGGACGAAGAAAGACAGGCGATACGTGCACAAGCTGATAGTTTACGGAAGCTGGAAGATGAAATTACGATCCGTATTGATGCCAACACTATAAAACGTATGAAGCAGATTCCTGTTGACGATATTTGGCTGGAGCAATTGGAGAAGTTGGCAATGTCAGCAAAGTATACTGAAAATTATCCTTATAAAGAAGAAGTAATTGCTCTTTATGAAGGACTGACCGATGAAGAAAAACAGACCGATTTGGCAATGAATACATATACATATCTCTTTCCTCCCCAAGTAGTGGAAGTGGGTGATGAAATGGCAGATGCTGATTTGTACGATTTGGAGGGAAATGTACACCGCCTGGCTGATTTTAAAGGTAAATATATCATGTTGGATTTCTGGAGTCGTGGTTGCGGTCCGTGCCTTATGGCTCTACCCGAAATGAAGGAAGTGGCTGAGATGTACAAAGATCGCCTGACAATAGTAAGTCTGAGCATCGATACCAAGAAAGGTTGGGAAACTGCCTCTAAAACGCATGAAATGACTTGGCAGAATCTGAATGAATTGAAAGGAAGTAATGGATTATTTGCCAAATATGGAGTACGTGGAATTCCAAATTATGTCCTTATTTCACCTGAAGGACGCATTGTAGAAAAATGGTTCGGATATAGTGCACACAGCTTGAAACGAAAACTTCGCCGCCTACTGAATGCAGACGAATATGTGATGAGCTTAGGGGAAGAGAATGGACATAAAGTGGTGAATTTCCCGACGGTGAAGAAAAGCAATAACGATATTCCTGAAATCCGCCAGGTAGTATTGACGGATACTGCTACGGTCTTGCGGATTCGTGCCTATTATATACCCAAATATTGGATACAAATTATGAAGAATATCCAGTTAGTAGCGGACAATGGAACTGTATGTCCGGTTCTTCGTTCGGAAGGTATTCCTTTAGGGGAGAAATTCTATATGCCGGAAAGTGGAGAGGCCGATTATACTCTTTATTTCGCTCCACTGCCTGCCGGAACACGTTCTTTCGATATGGTTGAGCCGGAAGGTTCAAACCCGGATCGTGTAGAAGGTATCGCTTTGACACTTGAATAAGATAACAGAGGCTTTCTTTCCCTAAAATCTTGCTATCTGCACTCTTTTTCGTACTTTTGTAGCTTTCAAAAAGAAAGTTTTATTTAAAGAAGTTCTCTGTATGAAATCAGACATTGAAATAGCCCGCAGCATAGAGCTGAAGAAGATTAAGCAGGTAGCCGAGAATGTAGGTATTCCACGTGAAGAAGTAGAAAACTACGGACGGTATATTGCTAAGATCCCTACACATCTGATTGATGAAGAAAAAGTGAAGAAAAGTAACCTGATTTTGGTAACTGCCATTACTGCTACCAAAGCAGGTATTGGTAAGACTACGGTTTCCATCGGTCTGGCATTGGGGTTGAATAAGATCGGCAAGAAAGCCATCGTTGCTTTGCGTGAACCTTCGTTAGGACCTTGTTTCGGCATGAAGGGTGGAGCGGCAGGTGGCGGTTATGCCCAAGTGCTTCCTATGGAAAAGATAAATCTGCACTTTACAGGAGATTTTCATGCCATCACTTCGGCGCACAATATGATATCCGCATTGCTCGACAATTATCTTTATCAGCATCAGGCGGACGGATTCGGGCTGAAAGAAATCATCTGGCAGCGCGTGCTCGATGTGAACGACCGCTCTTTGCGTAGCATTGTCACTGGTTTAGGCCCCAGTACGAACGGTATTACCGAAGAATCCGGCTTCGATATTACCCCTGCATCCGAAATTATGGCTATTCTCTGTCTGGCAAAGGACATAGACGACCTGAAACGACGGATCGAGAATATCATCCTTGGTTTCCGTTTTGATGGTTGCCCGTTCACTGTGAAGGAGTTAGGAGTAGCAGGAGCCATCACTGTCTTGCTGAAAGATGCTATCAATCCGAACTTGGTTCAGACAACCGAAGGATCGGCAGCTTTTGTTCATGGCGGTCCCTTCGCAAATATTGCGCATGGTTGTAACTCTATTCTTGCAACGAAAATGGCAATGACTTTTGGAGATTATGTTGTAACGGAAGCCGGTTTCGGTGCCGATCTTGGTGCGGAGAAATTTTATAATATCAAATGTCGCAAAAGCGGGTTGCAACCTAAACTGACAGTGATTGTGGCTACTGCACAAGGCTTGAAGATGCATGGCGGTGTCAGTCTGGATCGTATTAAAGAACCCAATATGGAAGGATTGCAACAAGGCTTCGGTAATCTCGATAAACATATACGCAATCTACGTTCATTCGGTCAGACGGTGCTGGTTGCCTTCAATCGTTTTGCCAGTGATACGGACGAGGAAGTAGAAACAATCCGCCGGCATTGCGAAGAGAAATTAGGTGTAGGGTTCGCTGTCAATAATGCCTTTGCAGAAGGAGGAGAGGGGGCTGTGGAGCTCGCTAATCTGGTAGTGGATACTATTGAGAAGAAACCTTCTGAACCCTTGAACTTCAGTTATAGTGAAAATGACAGTGTAGAACAAAAGATAGAGAAGATAGCTTGCAATCTTTACGGTGCCAGTGTGGTGACTTACAGTATCCATTCACGTAAAATCATCAAATTGATAGAGAAGATGGGCATTGGTCATTATCCCGTTTGCATTGCCAAAACACAATATTCTTTCTCTGCCGATCCGAAAATATACGGTGCGGTGAACAACTTTGAATTTCATATCAAGGATATTGTAATCAATAACGGTGCGGAAATGATTGTTGCCATCGCCGGAGAAATTCTGCGCATGCCGGGGCTTCCCAAAGAGCCGCAAGCTATGCACATCGACATTGTAGATGGAAATATAGAAGGATTGAGCTAACCATCGGAAATAAATATAGAAATAGGGGATGCCGGTATATACTTGCATCCCCTTTCCATTTATTTCAAATCATTCAACATGGCTTTCGGGTCTTTGGCCAACTGTTTCCAGTCGTAGTTTCTCAATAGTCCCAGAAGTGTAGCAATCACGATAACAATACGTGCTGCCCAAAGAACGATGATAACAGCCAGTGCAATAAGACCGAACTTCATGGCATAGATAATCATGCTATCATCATCACGGGTTTTACTTCCATCGCTCCATTTAGTTATGGTGGTGGTCACATATAAAGCGCCGGCAGCACCCACTAAAGCTCCTGCAATGCCGAATAATATCTTTTTGAGACCGGTAGCCATTTTGTCTTCACGGCGACGTTTAGTAATCATATATCCACGTGGACGGCAGGCGAAAATATAAAGCACGATCCAGATAAAACACCAGATCGCTTCCCATCTTTCACGCCATACTCCGGCATCAGCACGATCTACCAGGTGCTTTTTATAAGTTTCCACATTATATGCTTTCAGTTCTTTTATTTCTTCAGTGGCATTTTCCATATATTTTTCATAAAGACTGCGTGTTTCTTCAGAAATGGTATCTACTGTCAACTTTTGGCTATAAGTATCAATGTAACTTTGTTGCCGGGTGATGGCTTCGCTAAGTTCAGTCTGCACTTGCTCATCAGTCAGCGCCTGTCTCTTTGCTACATAATCCTGTTCGCTTCCGGCCTGATAGAAATAATAACATCCCATAATGGCTACACAGATGATGATCCACCATGCGAATGTCCAATGCCGCTGTTTGGACCATTCCAGCACTTCGCGCGTATCAGCCATTACCTCCATTAGTTCGGTATCCGACGGGTCATCAATGGCTGCTTCCGCTTGTGTCAGCAGATCTTCCATATCCCTTGTTTCCTGGGCTGTTCGAGGATAATAATCTTCATCCGGCTGTCCATGATATCCGGCTGTTTCCCATGCCTGGAACAATAGTTCTTCCGCTTTTTTGTTTCTTTCGTCTTCAGTATTTACATTGCTGTATGTGGTGTTCATACCACCCTGCATGTGTTTCTTGTTTGCTGAGCTCATAGTATTGCAGAATTAAATAGTTTGGGAATTGTTGTTTGCTTGTACTTGTCTTAACTGTTCACGCATTTCGGCGTCTTTTTTGTCCCGGTGACCTTTGTAAGCTCTAAACCCGAAGGTCAGTACATTCCATACACCTTTAAAAAGAGCGATAACAATTTTCAGCATAATCTTACCTGTAGCTACTCCAATGTTTTCTGACATAGTAATTAAAGTTTTAAAGTGAATAATAAATGTAGTTTCCAAAAATAGGGAAATGCAAGCAGGAGTATCCTTTCAATACAACAAAAATAGTGTCAATGCGTAAAAAAAAGAGGTCCGTAGCCTTTATCACAAAGGCTACGGACCATTTTACAATTTAACTATATATTTAATCATTTATATACATACATTTTTTCTCAAAAATGTATATACCTGTCGGCCGGAAAAAACAAAACCGGCTGACTCGTAAAAACAAATTTCTTAATATGCGAACAGCGGATATTTCTCCATTGTCTTATTTACGCGTGCGCGAACTTCGGCAATAACCGCTTCGTTTTCTACATTGGACAGAACCGTTTCAATCATTTCTGCAATTTCCAGCATCAGATCTTCTTTGGCGCCACGAGTAGTGATGGCAGGAGTACCCAAACGGATACCGGAAGTCTGGAATGCAGAACGGCTATCGAACGGAACCATATTCTTGTTTACAGTGATATCGGCAGATACCAATGCCTTTTCAGCAACTTTACCTGTGAGATCAGGATATTTGCTACGCAGGTCGACCAGCATAGAGTGATTATCCGTACCACCGGAAACGATTGTAAAGCCACGGTCGATTAATGCTTGTGCCAGTACGGCCGCATTTTTCTTCACTTGGGCAGCATATTCTTTGAATTCGGGTTGCAGGATTTCACCGAATGCAACAGCTTTTGATGCAATGACGTGTTCCAACGGACCACCTTGGATACCCGGGAATACAGCTGAGTCGATCAACTGAGACATCATCTTGATTTCACCCTTCGGTGTCGTTTTACCCCAAGGATTAGGGAAATCTTTGCCAATCAGGATGATACCTCCGCGAGGACCACGCAAAGTCTTATGTGTGGTAGAAGTAACGATATGAGCATACTTCACAGGGTTTTCCAGCAATCCGGCTGCAATCAGTCCGGCAGGGTGAGCCATATCGATCATCAGGATAGCACCTACTTTGTCTGCGATTTCGCGCATACGCTTGTAGTCCCATTCGCGGGAATATGCTGAACCACCACCGATGATCATTTTGGGTTTTTCGCGCAAAGCAACTTCTTCCATCTGGTCATAGTCTACGCGACCGGTTTCCTTATTCAGATTATATTCACAGGGAGTATAGATGATACCGGAAGTATTTACTAAAGAACCGTGTGAGAGGTGACCGCCGTGAGTCAGATTCAATCCCATGAATTTGTCACCCGGATTCAATACAGCGAGGAATACAGCTGCATTAGCTTGTGCGCCTGAGTGGGGTTGCACGTTAGCCCATTCTGCACCAAAGATTTCCTTTATGCGGTCGATAGCAATTTGTTCGCTCTGGTCTACTACTTCGCAACCTCCGTAGTAACGTTTGCCGGGATAACCTTCTGCATACTTGTTAGTGAGACAGGAGCCCATTGCCTCCATTACTTGGTCACTTACAAAATTCTCTGATGCAATCAGTTCAATACCTTTGAGCTGACGTTGATGTTCTTTTTCGATGATATCGAAAATTAAATCGTCTCTTTTCATTTTGCTTACTTAGATAAGTTTGATAAATCTGTGTTCTCTTATTAAGCGCACAAATTTACGGTAAAAAAATGAATAAACTGTCAGAAAAGACAGAAATTTACTTTCTAAAAGAATACTCCAAAGGAAAAGCTGAGAACATTGTCTCGTCGGTGGAAACGTATTTCGTCAGCGGGTGGATCACCTTCGACGACGCCGTCATCATAAGTCACTTTGCGGGATATATTATGTACTCCTATGTCATAGCGGAAATCGAAGAAAATGCGGGAGATAGTGACGGCTACTCCAAGGGTGAAGCTGAGGTTCAGCGGACGCAGCCTTTCTTTGATTCCCTGCTGGTCGAAATTCTCAAAAGTAACTTCGCTCTTTTTATTCCAGATATAACGAAATTTAGGACCGCCGAATACAGCCAGACTATAAGGCCCCTCCTTAATAACATTATATCCGTAGATCACAGGAATGTCTACACTGTGGATTTCAGAAGTTATAGATGCCATTTCCAAAGGAGCATCCTCTGCGGCAGGTTTTTCGAAAGTAATATTGCAGCGGTTGATATTGTAGGATATTTCCGGTTGCAGGAAATGACGTTCAAAGTTGATACGCATAAAGACAGAGCCGAAATAGCCTATCTTGTAGTTATTCTGCACCTCGTCTATGGTGATTCCGTTTAATGTAAGATTAGATACAAGGAAGAGGGAAGAGGTGAAACCACCTTTAATACCGAAGTTCACCGGACGATCATGGTGATGTTTCTTCAGTGGTTCCTCAACCGCTGTACCGGGCACAAGATGAGATTGCCCCCACGTTGTAGCGGGGAAAAACAAAAGGCACAGGATAAATATTTTCAAAACTTTGTTCATCACTTACCACTAACCGTTAATCACTATCTTTTCTTCTCAACAGACCAGCCAAATTTACCGATCTTTTCACCCAATTCATAGTATCCTCCATGTACATAAACCAGTGGATTAGCTTCCGCCAGCTCCAGTTTCCCGGTTTCCGGGTTTAGGTTCCGGTCGTCGGCACGCACGTTTACCACATCGGCAATAAACATATCATGCGAGCCGAGTGACATGATTTCCTTTACACGACATTCTATACACAAAGGGGATTCTTCAATAAGAGGGGCATTGACCACAGTGCTTTTTCCCGGTGTCAGATGCATTTCTTCAAACTTATTGTAGTTTTTCCCGGAACGTACGCCACACCAATCCGTTGCACGCGCCATATCTTTGGTAGTGAGATTGATGACAAACTCCATATTCCGTTTCAGGATTTCGTAGGAGTGGCGTTCGGGACGTACTGAAATATAGCACATGGGCGGGTTCGTACAAATCGTTCCCGTCCATGCAATTGTTAATATGTTATATTCTTCCGGAATGCTTCCGCAGCTTACCAATACGGCAGGAAGCGGGTAAATCATTGTTCCGGGCTTCCAGTCTTGTTTCATGACTAAAGAGTTACGAGCTCTTATATTATTTCAATTTCGTTCCTGTTTTGTTCTTTCTCGCAATAATGGCATCGGATCACACAATTCTCCTTATCCACTACATGGAATAACGTCGCCATGGGCTCGTTGTTCGTAATACATTTGGGATTAGCACACTTTACAATGCCGCGAAGTTCTTCAGGAAGGCTAACTTCACGTTTTTCCACCACTTCATAATCCCGAATAATATTCAGCTTCACATTAGGTGCTACCACGGCGATACGATTAATTTCGTCATCGCAGAAAAATTTATCCGCAATTTTAATAATGCCTTTAGTACCCAGCTTTCCGCTTTTGAGATTAAAGCCAATGGTGATATTGTTATTCATGTGTTCAAGTCCCAGCAAAGAGACTACTGTGAACAGATTTTCAGAAGGGATATGGTCGATAACTGTACCGTTTTCTAATGCGGCAACCTGTAATTCTTGTTTTTTTTCGCTCATCTTTCAATTTACAATTTAGCAATTTACAAAGTACAATTTAGGCTTTCACCTCATCCAGTGTAATGCCTAATACATCGCAGAGGATAGCCTCACGAGCATACAGACCGTTTTGAGCTTGCTGGAAGTAGTAAGCTTTCGGATTATCGTCTACGTCATAAGCGATTTCATTGACGCGGGGCAGGGGATGCAGAATGCATAAATTGGGACGAGTATGTTCCAGCATCTTGTTGCGCAGGATGTAAACGTTCTTCACCCGTTCGTACTCCATGAGGTCAGTGAAGCGTTCACGCTGCACACGGGTCATGTAGAGGATGTCGGCATCTGCTATGGTTTCTTCCGTAAAGTCCGTATGTTCCACGTATTTGATGCCATGATCACGGCAGTAAATTTTGTATTCTTCGGGCATTCTCAATTCATCAGGAGCTATGAAGTGGAAAGTCGGGTTGAAGTGGCGCATTGCCATCAGCAGTGAGTGTACGGTGCGGCCATATTTGAGGTCGCCAACGAGGAAAATATTCAGGTTCTCCAGTGTACCCTGGGTTTTGTAGATGGAGTAGAGATCGAGCATCGTTTGTGAAGGATGCTGGTTGGCTCCGTCTCCGGCATTGACGATAGGCACTGTGGTTACTTCGCTGGCATAGCGGGCGGCTCCTTCCAGATGATGCCGCATCACGATGATATCAGCGTAGTTACTCACCATTTTGATGGTATCTTTCAGGGTTTCGCCTTTCGAAGAACTCGTTGCTTTGGGGTCACTAAACCCGATTACACGGGCTCCCAAGCGGTTGGCTGCTGTTTCAAAACTGAGTCTTGTACGGGTAGACGGCTCGAAAAAGAGGGTGGCAACCACTTTCCCTTCCAGCAGCCTACGGTTGGGACGGGCTTCAAACTGCTTCGCCATCTCGATCATGTAGAGGATTTTTTCCTTGCTATGCTCGGCAATGGTGACTAAACTTCTGTTTTCCATATCGTTCGTTATTTTAATTCTTTTCGAGAGTTCAAAGGTACGGAAAAGATGCGGAGTACGGAAGAAAGACGGGAGAAAATTTAGAAGTTTTTTTCGTCTCCATAGTCGGTGATCTTCAGTTTATGGGACAAAGAGTTTTGCCCTATGAGCTGAAAAAAATATCTCGTGGGGCGAAAAAACAATCTTACGGGATGAGGTTTCTTATGCGGTGAGATGAATGCCGGAATTTGTTTGGATCATTACCAGCATCAGCAGTAGCTTTTCTTTTTCTTTTCTGCTGTTGTTGTTATATAAAGAATATATCTGTCTCTTATACACATCTGACGCTGCCGACGAAGCTAGAAGTGTAG
>ENA-OYXO01000039-OYXO01000039.1-human-gut-metagenome-genome-assembly--contig:-NODE-39-length-75103-cov-29.681031_pt1 | contig 75103 bp, 69 predicted proteins | sample MGYA00244219_ERZ653425 | MGnify/ENA primary metagenome ERZ653425 (study PRJEB26926, sample SAMN06164965) | human gut metagenome | biome: ENVO:00009003; feature: ENVO:2100002; material: ENVO:00002003... | reverse complement strand
GTTTCTTATACCCTGCCAAGGGCTACGGGGATTTGATAGCATTTCTTTACTAACTCTCAATTTATTCTTTGCAGGCATCTAACAGTTCCTGCACATTTTCAAAAGCATAGTCCGGCAGATATTGGGTATTCGGCTCCCCCTCGGGAGTCAGAATATCCTTTTTTTGTGCCTCGCCGGTGAAGAGAACACAGGTGTCCACACCACCGTTGATGCCGCAGGCAATATCGGTGTACAGGCGATCGCCAACCACCAGAGTCTCCTCGGGAGTGAAGCCGGAGACTTCAAGGCAAAGCTTTACGACCTCTTTGCTGGGCTTGCCCAGATAGATGGGCTGTTTGTCTGTGGTGGCGGTGATCATGTCGCAGATGGCACCGCAATCGGGGATAAAGCCAAAGTCGATGGGGCAGCGCAAATCCGGGTTGGTGCCGTAGAAAGGAACATCCTGGGTGAATAAAACCTTGCAGACTTCGGTAAGCTTTGCATAATTTAATTCACTGTCATAGGCAACGACCACGCAGTCAATGCCGTCCTCGCAGACCTCGGTTATCAAGAGGCCATTCTTTCGCAGTTCCGCCACAAAAGAAGCGGTTCCCAGCACGAAGATTTTCTTGTCTGCATAATTCTCCTTCAAAAAACGCAGCGTCATATAGCCGGAGGTGATGAAATGATCCTCCGTGCTGTCCAGGTGAAATGCATCGTGGAATTTTTTCACATAGTCCAGTCCGCTTTTTGTGGAATTGTTGGTAATGTAATAAGCCCTGCCGCCGATGGCCTGAATGTAGCGGAGAAGATCCTCACTTCCCGCATACAAGGTATCGCCTACGGCAATGGTGCCGTCGATATCGAACAGGAAAAGCTTTTTATCTTTCAGACGAGCCAGCTTTGCGGCATCGCTGTAAATGTGCTTCGGGTCAAAAGTTTCCATAATTATCCTCATTTCTAAGCATCAAACGCTCAGGTTCATGTTAGCAACGAATATCCCCACTGTCAAGGAAAAGACGGCTTCTGGAGGGAAACGTGAGTGGAATTGCGGAGGCATTTATGGTATGATGGGCATAGGCATGAGCTGTGTTGCCTGTGGCTCTTATGGAATTCGACGGATTGCATACAAGATTGCGCAAGGGACATGGGAAATAGGATGAAGTGATTTAACGACTACAATTAAAAAGGACAACATTACGGTTATGGACGAAAAGAAAGATAAAGGTTTACAGGGAAATGAGAAAATAGAGGAGGCAATTCTGGCATTACAGCAGGAGCCGACAGAAGAACTTCTGGCGCATGCTCTGACGGTGGTGCGCAGACGTATGCGGGAGCAGGGACAGCTTATCGTGGCGGTGGAGCCGCCCTCAGCAGATGTGCAGGAAGCGGTGACACAGGCCGCCGGAACTGCCATGCGCCTGCAGGCGGTGCAGACCTCCGATGGGAAAAAATGGTGGTCGGCCTTCACCGGATTTGAGGAAGAATTAAAGGGAAGCGGCAGCGTAATGTCCACTTTTCTCACGGATATGGAGCAGCTGTTCCGCATGACGTTGACTGCCGATGGTATCGAGGGTGTGATCCTGAATCCCTGGAACCGGACGTTGATGCTGGACAAGCGGCTCCTGCATATTATTCTCGGAGAATAGCAAAAGAGGGAGAAGCGGAGCATGACAGAGAGCTATGAACTGCCCGTGCTTTTTACGGACGATGAATGCAAGGCTTATGCCGCATGGGGCATGAAAAAAGAAAAAGTACTGATGCCGTTTGCCCTGATCACTATACTGATCTATATGGTAGCAACCGTGCTGGTAGTGATGAAGGTCTGGGGTGTGCGGGAGAGTGACCATCTGCTGTTCCAGATGCTGTTGTGGGGTGACTGGATTCCGGAACTGGAAACCTTTTTAAACCCGGCGGACAACACGATCTGCTATCAGAAGAAATGGTATCGGATCGGGGAAAATACCATAGAAAATATTTATCCGCCGGAAAAACAGCATCCATGGATGGATCACCCGGAAAATAAAGCCAGCGGCATCATCGATGTACAGAGACTTATGGAGATCCTGAAAGGGTACGAAGCGTCTTTGAAGGCTGCCCGGAAGGAATGTGAATGGATGGAAAAGCACGGCGGATAGAACGAATAGATGACAGAAAAGCGGATAAAAATTATGACCGGGATAAGATAGCATAAGACAAATTAGGAAATAGGCAGACAAAATGATAACAATCAGAAAATTTGAAGCAAAAGATGTAGCAAGAATGGCAGAAATCTGGAATCAGGTGGTAGAGGATGGCGTGGCATTTCCTCAGGAGGAAGGACTGACAGGGGCAGAGGCCGCAGAATTTTTTGCCGCACAGACGGTAAGTGCTGTGGCAGAGGATGAACAGGGCAATGTGAAGGGACTATATATTCTGCACCCCAACAATATCGGCAGAGTAGGGCATATCGCCAATGCCAGCTATGCAGTGGACAGAGCCTGCCGGGGAGAGCATATCGGCGAACTGCTGGTAAAAGACTGTCTGGAGCAGGCAAAAGCAAACGGTTACCGCGTATTGCAGTTCAATGCGGTGGTGGCTTCCAATATCCATGCGTTCCATCTATACCAGAGACTGGGATTCGTGGATCTGGGCATTATTCCGGGAGGCTTCCTCAATAAGGACGGTGTCTACGAGGATATCCATGTGATGTACCATAATCTGGTAGAAGATTAAAAAGATGTGACTTCCGGTGATAAATTATTTAGATTGCAGATGGTGTCCTGAAAATGGGACAAAAAATATAGATAATAACAGTAGGACTGACAGGAAAGGGAAAATATGAAACTGATTTCATGGAATGTGAACGGGCTGAGAGCCTGCATGCAGAAGGGATTCCTGGATTTCTTTCAGGAAACGGATGCAGATATTTTCTGCTTGCAGGAGACAAAATTGCAGGAGGGACAGATCGCACTGGATCTGCCCGGATATCATCAGTATTGGAATTACGCAGAGAAAAAGGGCTATTCCGGCACTGCAATTTTTACAAAGGAAGAGCCCATACAGGTGACTTACGGCATCGGCGTGGAGGAACACGACCATGAGGGCCGGGTGATCACTGCAGAGTATTCGGAGTTCTATTTTGTGACAGTCTATGTACCGAACGCCCAGAGAGAACTGACGAGACTGGAATACCGCATGCAGTGGGAAGCGGATTTCCTGGCGTATCTTAAGAAGCTGGAAGAGAAAAAACCGGTGATCTATGCGGGAGACCTGAACGTGGCGCATCAGGAAATCGACCTGAAAAATGCGAAGACCAACCGTGGCAATGCGGGCTTCACTGATGAAGAGAGAGCCTGCTTTTCGAAGGTACTGGAGAACGGATTTATCGATACGTTCCGCTATTTTTATCCGGACCTGACCGGGGTGTATTCCTGGTGGTCTTATATGTTCCAGGCGAGAGCAAAAAATGCCGGATGGAGAATTGATTATTTCGTGGTATCGGAGTGTCTGAAAGACCGTCTGGCGGATGCGAAGATCCACACGGAAATTTTGGGATCGGATCATTGTCCCATTGAACTGGATCTGAAATAAACGGACAGCATAACGGAGGAGACTTATGAGCTTACGTTTCTGTTTTGGCCCTTCCGGGTCGGGCAAAAGCCACAGAATCTATGAAGAGATCATGCAGCGGGCGGCAGAGGAACCGGGCAGGAATTTCCTGATCATTGTGCCGGATCAGTTCACCATGCAGACCCAGAAGGATCTGGTCATGCGCAGTGACCGGGATGGCATCCTGAATATCGATGTCCTGAGCTTCGGCCGACTCAGCCACCGCATTCTGGAGGAAGTGGGGACCAAAGAGATGCCGGTACTGGATGACACCGGCAAAAGCCTGGTGCTGCAAAAAGTGGCGGCGGATCTGAAGGAACAGCTTCCGGCCATGGGAAGTCTCCTGCACAAGCAGGGCTATATCCATGAGGTGAAAAGTGCGATCTCCGAGTTCATGCAATACGGTATCAGCACACAGGATATGGACAAGCTGATCACCAGTGCACAGAAGCGTGGCGCGCTGGCCATGAAACTGAAAGACTTAAAGACTCTGTACCGGGGCTTTCAGGATTATATCAGGGATCATTTTATCACCACCGAGGAGACACTGGATGTACTGCGCAGATCCCTGTCCAAATCAAAGATCTTAAAGGGCAGTGTAGTGGTGTTTGACGGCTTTACGGGATTTACTCCCATACAGAACCGGCTGATCCAGGAACTGATGCGCGTGTGCGCAGAGACCATCGTTACCGTGACCATTGGAGTGGGAGAGGATCCGTATAAAATGGATGGTGAACAGAAGCTGTTCCATCTGAGCAAGAAGACGGTGGCGGATCTGGAAAAGCTGGCAGCGGAGGCAGAGGTAGAGCGGGGAGAGGATCTCTTTGTCAAGGGGGGGGCCAATCGCTTCGCCAAGGCACCGGCATTACACTATCTGGAACAGAATCTGTTCCGGTATCAGTATGAACCGTATGCGGGAGAACAGCAAGAGATCCATATGTTTGAAGCCCTTTCCCCCAGAGAGGAAGTCCACCAGACAGCGCTGTACATCCGGCACCTGATCAGAGAGCAGGGGATGACCTACCGGGACATTGCCGTAGTCATCGGAGATCTGGAAGGATACGCTTCCTATGTGGAAACAGAATTCGGACAGCTGGAGATCCCATGTTTCCTGGACCGTACCAGAGGGATCGTGCTGAATCCCATGATCGAATATATCAAGAGCGCATTGCAGCTGTATATTAAGGATTTTTCCTATGATACGGTGTTTCATTTTCTGCGCAGCGGCATGGCGGATATTTCCAAAGAAGAGATTGATGAGCTGGAAAACTATGTGATCCGCACCGGGGCGAGAGGCTATCGGACCTATAGCCGTCTGTTTACCCGCAGAACGGAAGAACTGCAGGGAAATGCGGAGGAGAGCGAACAGGCGGAAGAGAAGACCATGGAGCGTCTGAACCGTATCCGGCAACAGTTCATGGATGCGGTGGAGATTCTGCACATGGGAAGCCGGGAAAAGGCTGGAGACTATGTCAGCCATCTGTACGATTTCCTGGAACAGAATCAGGTGCAGCAAAAGCTTTTGAACTATCAGCAGCAGTTTGAAAAAGAGGGAGACTTATCCAGAGCCAGAGAGTATGCACAGATTTACCGGCTGGTCATGGATCTGCTGGATCAGGTCTATGAACTGTTGGGAGAGGAAGAAATCTCCAGACAGGAATTTGCGGATATTTTAGAGGCCGGTTTCGGCGAGATCACTGTCGGTACGATCCCTCAGAACGTGGATCGTATCGTGGTGGGCGATATGGAGCGAACCCGTCTGAAACAGGTGAAGGTATTGTTTTTCCTGGGAGTCAATGACGGAAATATTCCGAAAAATGCTTCCAAGGGCGGGATCATTTCGGATATGGATCGGGAATTCCTGATTGAATCCGGGACAGAGATGGCACCCAGCCCGAGACAGCAGATGTATATCCAGAGATTATATCTGTATCTGAATATGACCAAGCCCTCAGAACAGCTGTATCTGTCCTATGCCAAGGTAAACAGTGAAGGAAAGGGCATAAGACCGTCCTACCTGATCGATACGGTGCGGAAGCTGTTCCCGGCAATGAGCGTGGAGTATCCCCAGAACCGCAGCCGTCTGGAACAGATCGAGGGCAGACAGGAAGGTGCCAGATATCTGGCGGAGGAACTGCGGGAATATGTGGAAGGAACCCTGCCGGAAGAAGAGAGGCAGGACTTCTATCTCATGTACCGTGCCTACGAGGCGGATGCGGTGGGCAGAGACCTGCTGACCCGGGCGGCATTTCGCAGATACAGGGAGAGCGGTCTGTCCCGGATCGTGGCCAGAGCATTGTACGGACAGCAGCTGGAAAACAGTGTCAGCCGTCTGGAAACTTATGCTGCCTGTGCCTGCAGACACTTTTTGCAATATGGTCTTTCCCTGCAGGAACGGGAAGAATTCGGCTTCGAGGCTTCGGATATGGGTACGGTATATCATGCAGTACTGGAAAACTTTGCAGGAAAACTTGCAGAATCCAACCTGACATGGTGGGATTTTACGGAGAATTTTGCAGCCAAAGCCGTCAAAGAATCCGTGGAAGCCTATGCGGCAACCTACGGGGAGACGGTATTATACAGCTCTGCGCGGAATGAATATGCCATTACCCGCATGAGCAGGATCCTGACCCGCACAGTGCTGACCTTGCAGAAACATTTGAAACAGGGCAGTTTCCAGCCAGATGATTATGAGCTTTCTTTCCGGTTTGCGGAGGATCTGGACAGCATTCATGTGGATCTGTCTGAGGACGAGAAGATGCATTTGCAGGGACGGATCGATCGTATCGATGTGTCGGAAGATGCAGAGCATGTCTACGTCAAGGTCATTGATTATAAGTCCGGCAACCGGAAATTTGATCTGGCGGCATTGTATTACGGTCTGCAGTTGCAGCTGGTGGTATATATGAATGCAGCCATGGAGATGGAGAGCCGAAAGCATCCGGACAAGGAGATCGTTCCGGCGGCACTTCTGTATTATCACATCGATGATCCCACCATAGAGACACCGGTGGAGCTCACGGATGAGCAGATCAATGAACAGATCCTTGCAAAGCTTCGTATGAACGGTGTAGTAAACAGTGATCCTGGGGTCGTGGAGCGGCTGGACCGCTATATGCAGGATAAGTCTGTGGTCATTCCGGTGGAGAAGAAAAAGGATGGAAGCTTCAGTGCCAGATCCGGTGTCTTAAGCCGGGAGGAGATGCAGCTGATATCTTCTTATGTAGATGCCAAGATCCGTAGCATCGGGCGGGAGATCCTGGACGGAAAAATAGCAGCCAATCCCTATGAGAAAGGCAATGAAGAGGCTTGTACTTATTGCGCCTATAAAAAGGTCTGCGGTTTCGATGGCAGTATTCCGGGCTATGAGAAGAGACAGCTGGAAGATCTGGATAAGCAGGCGCTGATGCAGCGGATGCAGAAGACCGTGGAAGCTTAGGGCAAAGGGTGCCCGGCGGGAGTGTGTGCCTGACAGGAAGCTCGAAGAGAAAGCGCCCGCTGCCCGGAGGAACAGGATGGCAACAGGAGAAAAGAAACAGGAACAGAGGTAGCGTATGGGAATGAATTTTACCCCGGAACAGCAAAAGGTAATCGAACTGCATAACAGCAACATTCTGGTATCGGCGGCCGCAGGAAGCGGTAAGACGGCGGTACTGGTAGAGCGTATCATCCGTATGATCTGTGAGGGGGAGCATCCGGCGGACATTGACCGCCTGTTGATCGTGACTTTCACCAATGCGGCGGCTGCGGAGATGCGGGAGCGTATCGCAGCCGGGATCGCCGCCAGACTGGAAGCGGATCCGGGGAACGACCATATCCAGAAGCAGTCCGCCCTGTTACACAATGCCCAGATCACCACGATCGACAGCTTCAGCCTGTTCCTGATCCGGAATCATTTTAATGAGATCGGTCTGGATCCGGATTTCCGTGTGGCAGACGAGGGTGAGATCAAGCTGTTGCAGCAGGAGGTGCTGGGACAGCTGCTGGAGGATGCCTATGCGGGGAAATTTGTTCCGGATGATGTTCCGACGTCCCGGGAAAACCGTGACAGCGGAGCGATGATACCGGAGGAAGCGTCAGGGAATGATTTTGCGGAAGACGTCCCGGGAAAACGTGACAGCGAGGACCCATCCCGGGAGGCACGGGAACGTTTCCACACCTGTGTGGAATATTTCTGCCCCGGCGGCAGAGAGAGCGTGCTGGAACAGCATATCCTGAACCTGTCCCGCTATGCCGGAAGTTTTCCCTGGCCCGCAGAATGGCTGGAAGAGCGTAAAAACGATTATGAGGCGGGAGATCTGGATGCCCTGCTGCACAGTGATTACGGACAATATCTGGCAGAGCGTGTGAGCCGTGTCCTGCAAGGGTGTCTGGAAAAACTGGTGGAAGTGAAAAAGCTGTGTGAGCTGCCGGACGGTCCATATATGTATGGAGAACTGACAGAAGCGGAGAGCGAACAGCTGGAACGCCTGGCTGCCTGCAAGGATTTGAAGGAACAGGCAGCAAAGGTTCCAGCAGTGACTTTCGGCCGTCTTTCTTCCAAGAAGGATGAGAGCGTGGATCCAGCCAAACGGGAGCTGGCGAAATCCATCCGTAATAGCGTAAAAGACACGCTGGCGGATCTGACGGAACAATATTTCAAGACACCGTTAGAGTTGGTGGTGGAACAGGGAAAAGCCTGCAGAGAGCCGCTCCGGATGCTGCTTAACCTGGTGCTGGAATTCGACAGAAGGCTTCTTGCGGCCAAACAGGAGCGACATCTGATCGACTTTTCCGACATGGAGCACTATGCGTTACAGATTCTGCTAAAACGGGAAAAAGTGGAAGAGACCGGCGATGCAGGGACGGACAGCACCGGTGATACAGGAATGGATAGCACCGGTGTGAAATATGACATTGTGCCAAGTGACGTGGCATTGGAGTATCGCCAGTATTTTCAGGAGATCCTCATTGACGAATACCAGGACAGTAATCTGGTACAGGAATATCTGTTAAGTGCCATCTCCGGGGAAGTGGAGGGACATTATAACCGCTTCATGGTAGGTGATGTGAAGCAGAGTATTTATAAATTCCGTCTGGCCAGACCGGAACTTTTCCTGGAAAAATACGACACCTATCAGGAGAGTGGGGATCTGTGCCGGATCGACCTGGCGAAGAACTTCCGAAGCCGTGTGCAGGTGGTGGATGCGGTAAACGATGTGTTTTCCCGCATCATGAGCCAGGAGATCGGCGGCATTGCCTATGATGATAAGGCAGCATTGTATCCCGGGGCCACATATCCCGCCACAGAGGATCCTGCATACGGCAGTGAACTATTACTGATCCGTAAGCCGGAGAAGGGGGATGGTGCGGAAGGCGGCAGCGGAGAACAGCGTCCCGACGGGGCAAGAGGTCCCGTGGACTATGACAACGTAAGACAGCTGGAAGCACTGGCTATTGCGGCACGTATCAAGCAGCTGAAGGGCAGTCTGAAAGTCATGGAGAAGGCTACGGGAGAATTGCGCCCGGTGCGGTACTCGGATATGGTGATTTTGCTTCGTACCACCAGTGGCTGGGATGAGGAATTCAAGAAAGTACTGGAACAGCAGGGAATCCCTGTCTACATTACATCCAAGACCGGATATTTCGGGGCCCTGGAAGTACAGGAACTGCTGCAGTTTTTACGAGTGCTGGACAACCCGAGACAGGATATTCCGCTGTTCGGCGTGATGCAGTCGATCTTCGGAGGCTTTACCCAGGAAGAGATCGCCCGGATCCGCAGCGGAAGCAAAGGGCATTCCCGGAAGAGAATGACACTGTATGAGGCATTGAAAGAAGTGGCGCAGAGGGGACGGATGGCGGAAGCGGGAGAAGAGGCATCAGCGGGCGAAAGCGCCGGAGAAGAAACCGCCGGGGCCGGACAGTACTGGCAGCGCGCATTGGAAGCTGCAACAGTACCGGAGGACATGGAAGCGGAGACAGAACTTTCCCAAAAGGCAGATACTTTCTTACAACGTATTGATCATTACCGTGATCTGACTCCCTTCACCTCCATCCGCGACCTGCTGCAGCGGATCCTGGACGATTACGATTATCTGAACTATGTGACGGCACTTCCTGCTGGCAGCAAGCGCCGGGCCAACGTGGAGATGCTGCTGACGAAGGCTTCTGCTTTTGAGAAGACCAGTTATTTTGGACTGTTCCATTTCATCCGTTATATGGAACAGTTGGAAAAATACGATGTGGATTACGGTGAGGCGGATACCCTGGACGAAAATGCCGATGTGGTGCGGATCATGAGCATCCACAAGAGTAAAGGTCTGGAATTCCCCGTGGTATTTGTCTCCGGGCTGTCGAAGCGTTTCAACATGCAGGATGCGAACCAGTCCCTGATCGTGGATATGGATCTGGGAGTAGCGGTGGACTATGTGGATTCCGGCCGCCGCATTAAAAATAAGACCCTCCGCCGGGCCGTTCTGTCAGCGAAAATGAAGGAGGACAATCTGGCGGAGGAACTGCGTGTGCTTTACGTGGCACTGACCCGTGCCAGAGAAAAACTGATCCTGACAGCGGTGTTGGATAAGGCGGAGGAAAAATGGGAGCTGTCCCGGATGACAGGACAGGAGAAGCTGACCTATCTGGATTTCTGTGAGGCGGGGAGCTATATGGATTTTCTGCTGCCGATCCTGCCTAAGACAGGAATTGCAGTAACAACGCTGGGAACAGAAGACCTGGCGGCAGAGGAGATCAGGGAACAACTGCGCATGGGAGACCGCAGGGAACTGTTGCAGCGTGTGACGGACGGCGAGACTCCTTTGCCTGGGGACCCGGAGGAGAACGAACGAAAGCTTGCGAAACTGCGGGAGCGATTTGCCTATGCCTATCCGTATCCCGGCCTGCAGAAGCTCTATACCAAGACCACGGTATCGGAACTGAAGATTGCGGCCATGGCGGAGAAGGATGAAGCGGCATTTCATACCTTCGAAGAAAAAGAAGTGGTGCCTTATATCCCGGCTTTCCGCAGAGAACAGGAAAAGGTCAGCGGAGCCGTCCGCGGTAACGCGTTCCACCGGACCATGGAACTGTTGGACTTTTCTTATCTGTTTATGGAATCCGGACTATTTGCCGGATGCCCTGGGACTTATGAGGAATACCGTCAGGGCCTGGATACGGACCGGTTACAGGAACGTCTGAAGGAATTCCTGCAGCGGGAGACAGCTTCCCTACGACTGACAGAAGAGTATGCGCAGGCCGTAAGCCTTCCCAAAATCCGGCATTTTCTGGAACAGGAGCTGGCCTACCGCATGTGGAGAGCTTTTGAACAGGGCCTTTTGTACAGAGAGCAGCCCTTCGTGCTGGGCATTGATGCGAAGCGCCTGGATCAGGACCTTCCTGAAGGGGAAAAGGTTCTCATTCAGGGTATCATCGATGTCTTCTTTATAGAAAACGGAGAGATCGTCCTGCTGGACTACAAGACCGATGTGATCGATTCCCTGCAAGCCCTCTGGAACCGCTACAGCGTCCAGATCCAATACTATGAGGAGGCACTGACGAAGCTGATGCAGCTGCCCGTGAAGGAGAGGATCCTGTATTCCTTCTATCTGGAAAAATACGAGTAAAAAAGCCGGAGTAAATGGAGGTTTCATATGAGTCAATATTTTGATTTATCAATAAGAAGGATTGAGATAAAGAAACCAAAAAGAGACTTGAAACCTGTTATTAAATTACAGGATGAAGTTAATAAGACTTTGCTGCATGATGAATATTATTATCCTACAGATGAAAGAACTATACAGGAATGTTTGGATGGTGATTATATCTTATTGGGCGTATATAATGATGTCGGGGTCAAAAGCCCCCGACTTTGATGCCTACGGATTGTTCCGTGCTACGCACTCCCACAATCCTACCCAATATTCGCATATCGTGGGATTATCATCCCACTTTTATGCTCATATCGGGGCGGGTCCTAAGGTCTTTCACCCACCTATGAGCAAGCTCATGTGGGCTTAGACCTTTTGACCCTGGCATCATATAATAAAGATAAGCTTATTGCAGCAAGCTTTGCATTTGAAGGTGGTTTGTTCTTCTCTAAGCCTATTACTGATTGGATGGAAATTCCTGGCAATAAAATTATGTGTCATGAATTCGTTGTGGTTGATATGGAATATAGAGGTAATGGTATACAGAAGAGATTCATGGATGCTACTATAAGAGAAGCTAGACAGATGGGTTATGATACTATTTGGTGTTGTGCTCATCCTAATAATACTCCGTCTGTATGTAGCATAGAGAGTACAGGCTATAAATTTGCCGATCAGTTTGTTGTAGATGGCTGGCCTAGGAATGTTTATTACAGAAGTACATCTATACAGAGATAGCAGTTATTTAGAGGGAGAGTATAAGTTAAGTATGGCATGGTATGCAGAACGAAAAAGAAAATGTTGGTATTGTATCTGTGGTGTAGAAATGAAGTAAGAAGTAAGTGTGGTGTATCTATGAACCTACAGCAGGCAAGGCGCACTCTGGGGATCACCCCGGAGGATGACAAGGCCGCGATCAAGAAAAAATACAGGCATCTTATGGGGCAGTTCCACCCGGATGCGCAGGTGGGGGAGAATGCCTTAGACAGTATCCGCCGGGCGCAGGAGATCAATGAGGCTTATGAATATCTGAAAAAGCATACCGGCATCTTCCAGAGTGGTGCAACCACAGGAAAAGGCAGCAGGCGTACCGCCTCTGGCACTGGAACGCAGAGTGCCTGGAAGGACAGACCGCCGAAGAATCCGGAATGGACCGGCAGGATCAATGAGAAAGCTTTCTGCAAGCGGAACGTCTACCAGCGTTACAGCATGGAAGTGGAAGGACCTGCGGATAAGCTATATTACCGTGTGGCCAGAGGAAGATACCTGTGGGATCCGGCGACAGAGGATTTTACTCTGTTTGTGACCAGTCTGCACCATGTGACAAAGGAGCTGCTGGAGCAGACAGAGGAGAGAGCGGCACGCAAAAAGGCAGAATCTGTGGCAACTGTGACAACAGGCGCATGGAACACAGAGGCAGACCGTTTTCAGATCCAGTCAAGGCTGTTCTATCATCTGTCCGCCCAGTTTACCGACCCGGTGCAGATCCTTGATCAGATCGCAAAGCCGAAGCGGACGGATGAAGCCGGCAGGAAAATTTATCATTTTCATACCTCTTTGGGAGCGGATGCCACGCAGCCTGCCTACCGCAGGCTCACCGCGTTACAACCGGAAGATGCCATTTATCCGCTGGCATTTCAGGAGAATCGTATTCTGGTGTGCCGGGAGAAACAGTATCCTCTGGGACACCTTTTTTTTGAGGATGACCGTCTGTATTTCTGCGTGATCCCCCTGTTGCAGGAAAAACTGGCACAGGTACAGATGAAAGTACGGAAAGTACAGGTGTTGCGGAAAAATCACCCCTACAAGGTGAAAGTGGATATCGATCTGTATTTCCGGGCGGAAAAAGAGATTATGACATACAAAGGACGGGATCGAAATTTCGAAATTGCGAAAATCTTAAACGATTACGAGGCAGATTTGACGGGCAAAATGAGAAAAAGTTGGGAATGATTGAAAAATTGCAGAAAATTATTTGTGTTTCTGAACAGTTGCGTTAATATATGACATAAGGAGTTCTGATCTGCCGCGGGGCAGTCCACCTCAGAACACAGGAAAAAGAATATGTGGCATGTAGAGACCGACTATTTTGCACCGGCAGTTTTCGTGATCATGTTGATCAAGGAGCATTCTCAGCGAAAGGAACACAATGATGTACAGGATAATGCTTTTTATTTTGTATTGATTGTAAGCATTGTGAATGCCATCATCGGTCTGACCCATCTGGCGCAGGAAGAGGACAACATTCAGGTGATCCGGGAATATCTGCACAATATCGATAATTCCAGTGATTTCCTGTTGGGACTGATCAATGATATTCTGGATATGAGTAAAATTGAAAACGGCGAACTGACGCTGAAAGAGGATACCTACACCAAAGATGAATTCGTGAACTCCATTAACACGGTCATTAAACCGCTGATGGATAACAGGGATATTAATTTTGTATTCCAGATGAATACCCATATAGACTGTATCCGTGTGGATAGACTACGTTACAACCAGATCTTTTTCAATCTCCTGTCCAATGCGGCGAAGTTTACCCCCAGAGGCGGAATTGTCGAATTTCTGTTCGAATCCATCCCACCGAAGGATGACAAGGTGGGAATCCGGTTTCGTGTGAGGGATAACGGTATCGGAATGAGTCCGGAGTTCCTGCCGCACCTGTACGATCCGTTCTCCCAGGAGCCGAGATGGGAGACAAGGTCAAGGGAACCGGTCTGGGACTACCCATCGTGAAGATCCCTTTTACTTTTTGTGTTGATATAAGCCTATCCGCCAAACCTCAAGTCGTTTTGACGGAAAATGGGCATAGAAAAAGGACAGTCGATTTCTTGGCTTGGGAAATAGGGAGATTCCCAATTCCCTTTTGTGTTCCCGGAGCATAGATCAGGGTAGGCTAATGTGGATTTATTCATTAGGGGACATAAAAGAGGCTCCCATCCATAACGAAGGGAGCCTCTTTTTGCTAGTAGTGTTTATTGTGTTTTTTGTAGAGACTTATTCAATCGTCTGAATAGCCTTTAGAACAGCCGTTAATTCTGCCACTTCAGGGAAAGCGTATACATAGCAACTTCCGGCCTTTATATACGCCCTGCGATTTTTTTCTAATTCCGACTGTTTTACTTCGTTTGGCAAGCAAGCCTCTGCCTGCGAATCTGGCTTATAATTCATTACTCTGATAATGAAACTCTCTCCCTCAAGGGCAGGATCGGGCACTGCTTCGCCGCCATCCTCTAAGACTTGACTTTCTGGTATGTAACCGGTGATATACTGCACGCTGAGCATATTGTACTGTGCTCCGTCTTTCATCACAGTCGTATACAAGCTCCCTCGTCCGAAATGAAATCCTTCTGGCAAAGCCTGTGGCAGATGTACGGATAGGGAGTTGTTCTTGACCTCTGTTTCCGACAATGTTATTACTTCCGCAATTTCAACGGAATCTTCGCTTTTAGTATCTGGAAATACTGCAATGCTATAACAACCGGCCATTTCTGAGCCTCCGCTGATTCCTCCGCCTGCATCTTTGATTGGATCACCTGTCATTGTGTCATACTTTGGCTGGTGTAACATCGCAACTGTTCCTGCCACAATAAGACACAGGCAAGCAGCCATAACTCCCCATTTTGCCCAGATGGACTTTTTTGCTTTGTGATATGCCCTTGCTTCGTAGACATGCTTCTCATTGATGTCGCCGAGGACCTCATACAGTTTTTCGTTAGTCATAGTTCAAAGCCCCTTTCTAAAAGGTAGTTGTGTAGTTTGAGGCGGAGGCGGTTAAGGGTCATTGATATTGCCCCATCATTCATGCCGTGCCGGACAGCAATTTCTGAAATGCTATCGGTGTACCAGTATCGGCTGATAAAAATACTTCTTTTCTCTGGAGAAAGACTATCCAGAAATGTATCAATGGCTTTCGTGAGTTCCTTTTGGTCAAATGCCTGCCCAACATCATCCTTGCCAGATACCAGGTCTGAAAGTTCCTCCAAAACCACAGGCAACTCTCCACCACCTCGTTTGTCGGCAGTGTTATGCTTGTATCGGTTAAACGATAAGTTGCGGACTATTTTCCAAAGGAATGTAGATAGAATGCTCGGTCTATGCGGTGGCATGGAGTTCCACGCGTTCAAGTATGTATCGTTCACACATTCCTCGGCATCTTCATTATTACCCAATATGTTATTGGCAATCGAAGTGCAGTATCTTCCATACTTGTCTGCTGTTGCGGGGATTGCCTGCTCATTCCTATCCCAGTATAACTGGACTATCTTTGCGTCATCCATCAGTGTTCACCTCACTTTCAGATTTACCCTTTCACCTATATACACAACTTTTGAACTCAAATCTCACATATTTTTTCAAATATTTTTCTATCCCATAATACCACAATGTTCTACAATTTGGGCATGAAAAGATGGCGAAGTTGCCTTCGGCTCTTTTCGGTATCCAGTACCGGTTAAGTGCGTGATTTAGTGAAATCACCGGAGTTCTACCCTATCCACACAAAAGGTAAAAGGGAGTCGTGAAGAGTCTTGTTGACATTATGGGTGGTACGATCTCTGTGAAGAGTGAACTGGGGAAGGGTACAGAATTTATTGTAGACCTGTATGTGCCGCTGGCAGAAGCCGAGGTGGAGGAGCATTCCGAGGAAAACATCACGGAGAATCTGATGGATGCCAGAATTTTACTGGTGGAAGATAACGAGATCAACATTTATGTGGCCCAGCTGATCCTGGAAAAAGCCGGATGTGTGGTGGAGATTGCAAACGGTACCTATCATTGCCATGACAGCGGATGCTTTTGAAGAGGAGAAGAAAAAGACGCTGGAGGCCGGAATGAACTATCACCTGTCCAAGCCCATCAACCCGAAGACATTGTATAATATCCTGTCGAACCATCTGACCGGAAAAGAGGCATAGAGATCAGAGATATAGAACCCAGAGATATTAGAATCATGACATGTAAAAAGGAGGTATCCGTGGCGGATATCTCCTTTTGTGTTGCCTTAACTGCTTACGATATAAAATTAAGCGGTGATCACGGTGCCGGCCTTGCCCCTGATGGCATCCTTGACGTGATCCATGGAAGTGATCAGGACTTTGCCGGCGGGAACCTTCTCCAGGTAAGAGATCGCTGCCTCGATCTTGGGAAGCATGGTGCCTTCCTCAAACTGTCCTGCTGTGATCAGATCCTTTGCTTCTGCTACGGTGAGAGTCTCCAGTGCAGCCTGATCCTCCCTGCCGAAATTCTTATAGACATAGGGAACTGTGGTCAGGATGATCAGCTCGTCACAGCTTAGGTCGGAAGCAAGCTTACCGGCGATAGCATCCTTCTCGATGACTGCGGAAGCACCCTTCAGCGCATGCTTCTGCTCGATCACGGGGATTCCGCCGCCGCCACAGGCGATGACTACCTGATCTGCGGCTGCCAGCGCACGGATGGCTTCGATCTCTACGATATCGATAGGCTTGGGGGCAGCAACGACACGGCGGAAGCCCTTTCCGGGATCTTCTTTGACATAGTTGCCCTTCTTTATTTCAATCTCAGCGTCTTCCTTGGACATGTAACGACCGATGACCTTGGTGGGCTCATAGAAAGCCTCATCATAAGGATCTACGGTCACCTGGGTGAGGATAGTGCTGACCGGCTTGGAAATGCCGCGATCCAAAAGCTCTGCACGAAGAGAGTTCTGGATATCATAGCCTACATAACCCTGGCTCATAGCAGAGCAGACACACATAGGTGCGGGGGTATAGTCGATATACACACGGCGTAACTCGGTCATGGCCTTATGGATCATGCTGACCTGCGGACCGTTACTGTGGGTGATCGTCAGCTGATAATCAGCCTCCACGAGATCGGCAAGTGCTTTCGCGGTTACTTTTACTGCATCCCATTGTTCTGTGGTGGTATAACCCAGGGCATCGTGTCCCAGAGATACGACAACTCTTTTTTTGCTCATAAGATTACCTCTCTATATGTATTTTCCTAAGAATTTCTTCGTCAAAAGATGTTATCAGTATAACATATTTTCTCCAGGGTGTATAGCCATTTCTATACAATGAAACCTTCCAGAATCGTAGTCAGTTCTTCTGAGCGGGCTGCCAGTGCGGAGGTGGCTTTGTCCAGATCCTGAATAGCCTGCAGCTGTTTTTCGGCAGCAGTCTGTACATTGGAGGACCCGGCAGCAGTTTCTGCGGATACTGCGGAGATACCGGAGATGGCGGACAGGGTAGTGGTGCGCTGGTGTTCCATTTCCGACACGCCTGCATTGATCTGCTGCAGGAATTTCAGAAGCTCTGTTACCTTGGAATCTATCTCACGGAAGGAGTCTGTGGTACTGCCAACGGACTGGTTCTGATCCGCTACAATGCCCTCGGCCTGTCTGGCAACCTGCGTAGCTTCGTCAGTGGTAATCTCAATCTCTTCGATGATCCGGGAGATCTCACCGGAGGAGTGCAGGGACTGATCCGCCAGCTTCTGGATCTCCTGAGCGACCACTGCGAACCCTCTTCCGGATTCGCCGGCTCTGGCAGCTTCAATGGAAGCGTTAAGGGATAGGAGGTTGGTCTGCTCTGCAATCTCATTAATGGCTTCGGTGATGGAGCCGATGGCTTTGGATTTCTCGTTCAGCCTGCCGATGGTATCTACGATGTTGGAGGTGATCTGCATGGTGGAAGAGGTATTCTCCTTCAGATGTTCCACGGATTCGATACCGGTATGGATCGCAGCGGTGGTGCCGGTGGCAAGCGCACTGATCTGGTCAGAATGTGAGGATACGCTGCCGATGGTGTCGGACAGAGAGTCCATCTGCTGCAGGCAGTCCTCAGAGCTTTCATCCAGTTTTTCAATACCCTGGCGCATTTCACCTACCTGATTCTGGATATCCTGGGAGGTCGCCAGGAAATGTGAGGAAGCCGCAGACATATCGGTGGCAGCCCGGGATAATTCTTCATTGACATCCTTCAGCCCGGATACCAGCTTCTTCATGTGTGCGATCATATCACAGATGCCATCAGCTAATAGCTGGAATTCGTCATTGCGCTTGGAGTGGACTTCGATCGTCAGATCTCCGTCAGAGACTTTTTTCAGCCGGCGGATAAAATAGTAGATGGAGCCGCCATACTGTCCGGCCAGCAGAGACCCTAGTAGGATCGCCACGGCACTTGCTGCAACGACAAGGATCAGAGATACATTTTTAATCTCCGCTGTCTGACCGATGATATTTGCCTGAGGGATCAGGGCACAGATCATGGCATTACGGGCACCGATCTTGGAATAGAGAAAAAGATATTCTTCGCCTGCCTCTTCCACATAGGAGGAGCCGTTGTCTTCCTCAGAGGCAAATGCTTCATCTACATAGGATTTGCCGACAAACGTATTTTCTGCCGCTGTATCGGACCGGGAGGAGAGGTATTCGTTGCCATCGCAGGTGACAAAGCCTACGAGACTGCCCTCACCGCCATCCAGGGAGGATAAGGAGGTATCCAGGACACTCGGTTTGAAATCAATGATCAGGATCGCCGGAGCGTTGGAGAAATATCTGGCGAGGCGGACACTGTATTTGGAGGAATCCGTGCCAAGCTTTGCATCGACCTCGGACTGGTTGCCGAAAAGGTAATATTTTGCCCTGTCCGCGGATAAAATCTGCCCCTGGGAGCTTTCCAGGTACGCACTTAAGAGACCGGTCTCCTTCGTTTTCGTGGTAGAGATCGTCCGCTCTTTGTCGGAGAGCACGTAAATATTGGAGAGCAGGGCATCCGTGGTCACGGCTTTGATAAAGGTGTCTTCATAGGTGTTTGGAGTATTGTACAAGGTAGTGGCATCGTTATCATACAGACCGTTCAGATACTGCTTCAGGGTATCCTCATTCATATATCCCTTGTAGTTGGACTGGACCGTGTCAAAAGAAAGCGTCAGGTACTGATTCATCATGCTGACGGTCTGGTCTACGGAGTCACGGTAGGTTGCAATGATCTGAGTGGTAGCCTTCTGATAGGATACGAAGCCTAAGACAATGATGAAGACCACAGGGATCAGAAAAGCGAAGATCAGCTTAAAGCGTATCCGCTTCCAGAGAGGAATAGGGTTTTTCTTGGTATTTTTTGTCAAAACAGACACCTCCGATGCAGATTAGTATTGATAGATGCATTTTACCAAAGTTTTACACAAATATCTACATCAATATGAAAACGATTTCCTAAATTAACATCTTTATCAGGCAGAATCTGGGCGGAATCGCTTTTGCTTTACATAATATGTTACAAAGTAATATAATGATACCAGGGTCAAAAGGTCTAAGCCCACATGAGCTTGCTCATAAGTGGGTGAAAGACCTTGGGTAGAATTGTGGTAGTGCGTAGCACGAAGCAATGGCAGGAAGGAAACGGGAATCGATATGCAGAAAAAAGAACGTATGGCAAATCTGGAAGTACTGCGCTGTGTGGCAATGATGATGGTCGTGGTGCTGCACTATCTGGGCAAGGGAGGACTGTTGCCGGATCTGACGGCGCCTTTATCGGTGCAGGATATGGTAGCCTGGCTGCTGGAAGCATTCTGCATCGTGGCGGTCAATGTCTACATGATGATCAGCGGCTACTTTTTATGCGAAAGCTCCTTTAAACTGAGCAGACTGCTCACGCTGTGGGTACAGCTGTGGCTGTATTCTGTGGGAATCGGCGTGCTGGCGGCGGTGACGGGGATCGTTCCCGCGGCGGAAGTCAGCACTCACTATTATCTGACCCTGTTGTTCCCGGTGACTATGGGACATTACTGGTTCCTGACAGCGTATCTTTTCTTATATATATTGCTCCCCTTTGTGGGAATGGGACTGCGGCGGATGACGAAGCAGCAGTTTCAGGTGGCATTAGTACTGCTGTTTGTCACCTTCTGCCTGTTAAAATCTGTGCTGCCCTTCCGGCTGGAAGAAGACGGTAAAGGCTATGATTGTCTCTGGTATCTGTGTGTATTTTGCGCGGCGGCTTACCTGCGCCGATTTGGAATCCCGTTTTTACAGAAAAAATCCCGGGCATTATTGTTGTATCTGATCGGTATCTTCGGAACCTTTGGAGAAGCCATGCTTTTGCACCTGTTTTATTTGAAAACAGGCAGTCTGGAGCTGATCCTGAAGATTCCGTATGAGTATAACCATATTTTCCCGTTTCTGGCTTCACTGGGGCTGTTCTGCCTGTTTTTGGACAGCAGCATACAGGGAAAGATCGGCAGTGTGGCGGTGAGGATCGCGCCCTATACGCTGGGAGTGTATCTGCTGCATGAAAATCTGGGTGTGCGCTATGCCTGGCAGAAGTGGCTTGGTGTGGAGCAAATCGACGGTGTACTGCCGTTGCTGTTGTGGACGGTACTTGTTGTTGTGGTAGTATTTGTACTGGGAATTCTGGTGGATTTTGTGCGGAAAGCTATCTGCGACGGACTGCATAAGATATTCCTGCATATCCGTCCCTATCGCAGTCTGACAGAGAAAATACGGGACGTAGATACTATGTTCAAAAGAGAGGTAATGGAGTGACAGAGATAATAAAAAATAAAAAAGCGGGTATTGACAGTCAGAGACGTCTCTGGGAATTTGTATTCGTGGCAATCCTAGTGCTGTATCCTCTGCGGCATATTGCCTGGGGACTGGATCTGTGGGATACCGGTTACGGCTATGCGAACTTTGAATATATGGGGACGCAGCATATGGATCCCATGTGGCTGTTTTCCACCTATCTGACCACAGCCATCGGACATTTTTTTAGTTTGATGCCCGGGGCCGGGACTTTGATCGGCATGAACTTTTATACCGGACTGAGTATCAGTCTGCTGGCGGTGCTTGGGTATTATTTCTGCACGAAAGTACTGAAGATCCCGGCACTTCTGGTATTCCTGGGAGAATTTACGGCGGTGAGCTTCTGCTGGTGCCCCACGGGCTCTTTTTACAATTATGTGACCTACGTGTTCTATCTGGTATCGGTGGTCTGTCTGTATCTGGGCCTTGCCCGGGGGAAAAAGGGGTGGCTGTTTGCCGCCGGAGTAGCGCTGGGCTGTAATGTGCTGTCCCGATTCTCCAATCTGCCGGAGGCGGCCATGATCGTGGGCGTGTGGGCTTACGGAATCATCTGCTGGCTGGAAGCGCGCAAAGAGATTGGAAAGAGTCTCGGTCAGGCTGGGGAGACGACAGAAACTGCGGAAAAAATAAAAGCGCGGAAAAAGGCAGCGGGGGTGAAACTCCGTAAGAAATTATTACAGGATACCGGCATGTGTCTGGCGGGGTATCTGACGGCACTGCTGGTATTATTCGGTTATATCCAGATCCGCTACGGCATGGATGAATATGTGAAGGGCATTCTGCGACTGTTTTCCATGACGGAGGTGGCAACGGACTATACGGCTGCATCCATGATCATGGGCATGTTCGACTGGTATTTTCAGAATCTGTACTGGGAGATCCGGATGTGCGTGTTCTTTGTAGTGGGGATTGTCGCTGTGGGAGTATTGGAACTCATCGGCTCCTACGTGAGAAAAGATACAGTAACAAAGGTTCTGCGGATCCTGGAATGGGCGGGAAGTATCGCACTGGCGGCTGTGATGGTGTTCTGGCTGTACCGCCAGGGCTTCTGTGCCAGAGAATATACGAATTACGGTGCCATTATCTGGCCCGGAGTGACGTTTTTGACATTGACTCTGCTGGTGACCCTGTGGCGGATCTTTACGCCCTCCGCGCCGAGGGAAGAAAAGCTGATCAGCGGACTGATCTTCCTGATCGTATGGATCACTTCCCTGGGCAGTAACAACAAGCTATACCCCAGCATGAACAATCTGTTTCTGGCATTGCCCTATATGTACTGGCAGTTCTACAGGTTCTGCAAATATGTTGGCAGCTTTCGGTGGAAGCGGATCACCATATCTGCTATGCCGGTAAAATGTCTCTTGGGCGGTTTCTTTCTGTTGTTCTTTGTCCAGGTAGGACTGTTCGGCAGAAACTTTGCATTTGCCGAAGGTACCGGCATACAGGATATCGATGCGCAGGTGACGAATAATGAGACATTAAAAGGTGTGTGGATGAGCGAGGAACGGGCCGGATGGATGCAGGGGATCTCAGAGTATGTGAATGAACGGGGACTTGCCGGAAGAGATGTACTGATCTACGGACAGATCCCGGCGCTGTCTTATTATTTACAGATGCCTGCAGCGTTCAATCCTTGGCCGGATCTGGATTCCTACCAGAGCGGACAACTGGAACAGGATATGCTTAAGATGCAGGAGCGGATGGATGCGGATGCTTCTTATCGCCCGGTGGTACTGTTGGAGAAGAAATATGCCGTGTATCTGGAAGCGGGAGAGGATGCCCTGGAAGCATTACAGCCCACGGAAAGAGAGCGCAGCCTGATCGTGGACAATCCCAAGCTTTTGCTGATCGGAAAATTCATGGAAGATTATGGGTATGAGAAGACTTTTGAAAATGAGAAATTTGTGATCTATGAATAGAGTCATGTAGTTGTGTAGAGCCAGCCGTGTGCAGAAAAATCCCCGGAAGAAGAAAATCTCCGGGGATTTTTGAGTGTTATGATGTTATAACAACTGTAAGCCGTTCTCTTTTGCAATCTCCATAACTTCATCGGACCACAGAGAACACTGTACTTCACCGATGTGAGCTTTGCGCAGGAAGAACATACAGATACGGGACTGACCGATACCACCGCCGATGGTAAGGGGAAGCTCGCCGCCAATAACTGCCTTGTGATAAGGAAGTTCTGCACGCTCAGGGCAGCCGGCCTTCTGTAACTGGTCTAACAGAGCCTTCTTGTCTACACGGATACCCATGCTGGACAGCTCCAGAGCAATGTCCAGAACCGGATAATATACCACGATATCGGCATTCAGCGCCCAGTCATCGTAGTCCGGTGCACGGCCATCGTGAGGCTTGCCATTCTCTAAGGTCTCACCGATCTGCATGATGCAGACAGCGCCTTTTGCCTTGGCAATGTAGTATTCCCGCTCCTTCGGGGAGTAGTCGGGGAACATCTCTGCCAGCTCACTGGTAGTTACAAAGAAGATGTCATGAGGAAGGATTTCTTCGATGTAGTCGTAATGGATGGACATATACTTCTCGGTCTTGCGAAGAACCTTGTATACGGTGCGGACGGTCTCTTTCAGAGTCTCCAGATTCCGCTCTTCCTTCGTGATGATCTTTTCCCAGTCCCACTGATCCACATAGATGGAATGGATGTTGTCGGTCTCCTCATCCTGACGGATGGCACTCATATCGGTGTAGAGACCTTCGCCGGGCTGAAAACCGTATTTCTGCAAGGCATAACGCTTCCATTTGGCCAGAGACTGTACGATCTCTGCTTCACGGTCTCCCTGTGCTGCAATATGGAAATTCACGGGACGCTCCACACCGTTCAGATTATCGTTCAGTCCGGATGTAGGATCCACAAATAAGGGAGCAGATACACGCAGCAGGTGCAGACGCTCTGCTAACAATCCCTGGAAAAAGTCCTTCACTGTCTTAATGGCAACCTGTGTCTCGTACAGGTTCAGCTGAGACTTATAATTTTTAGGTATGACAATATCTGACATACTGACCTCTCATTCTGCCGCCGGGCGGCGTGTGTTACAAAATATTCCTATATTATTTAACTGCGAAATGCACGATTTTGCAAGCCTTTTTTCGGAAAAAATAACCACTTGCAAAAATCGAACATATGTGCTAACTTGAATATACATAAGAACAAACGTTCTGATTCTGGAAATTTTCGGTAAAAGGCGGTGATAATGTGGAATATCTTATACAAAACGGGGAATTGTCCATCATGCAGAAGCTGGAGATCCTGACCGATGCAGCCAAATATGATGTGGCCTGTACTTCCAGTGGAGTGGAACGTAAGGGCGACGGGAAGCACATGGGGAACTGCACGAAGGCCGGGATCTGTCACAGCTTTTCTTCGGATGGCAGATGCATTTCTTTGTTGAAGATTCTGATGACCAATGAATGTATCTTCGACTGTAAATATTGTCTGAATCGAAAGTCCAATGATGTTCCCAGAGCCACCTTTACCCCTGAGGAGATCTGTACACTGACTATGGAGTTTTACCGGCGTAATTATATCGAGGGACTGTTTTTAAGCTCCGGTATCATACAGGATCCTACTTTTACCATGGAATTGTTGTATCGGACCATATGGCTGCTACGGAATCAATACCATTTTAGCGGCTATGTCCATGTAAAAGCGATTCCGGGAGCGGATCCCGAGCTGGTGGAGCGGATGGGGTATCTGGCAGACCGTATGAGCGTGAACCTGGAGCTGCCCACGGCGGAGAGGCTGCGGACACTGGCACCGAACAAGCACCGGAAAAATATTCTGACGCCCATGCGGCAGATCCAGAACGGAATTCATGCGAATAAGGAGGAACTGATCCTGTACCGCAAGAGCCCTGTTTTCGTGAGTGGCGGGCAGTCTACCCAGATGATCATAGGGGCAACCCCGGAGACGGATTATCAGATTTTAAATGTAGCAGAGAATCTGTATCAGAAGTTTGAGTTAAAGCGTGTGTTCTATTCCGCTTTTGTAAAGGTCAATGAGGACAAGAGCCTGCCGGCGCTTCCCGGGGGGCCGCCGCTTCTGCGGGAGCACCGTCTGTATCAGGCAGACTGGCTGCTGCGGTTTTATGGGTTTAAGGCGGAGGAACTGTTGGACGAAAAAAGACCGTTTTTTAATGTGATGCTGGATCCCAAGGAGGACTGGGCGGTGCGGCATCTGGAATGTTTCCCGGTGGAGATCAACCGGGCACCTTATGCAGATCTGCTTCGGGTGCCGGGGATCGGCGTGAAAAGCGCCAGACGGATCCTTAGTGCCAGGAGGAGCACAAAGCTTACGTTTCAGGATCTGAAGAAGCTGGGCGTGGTGATGAAACGGGCTGTTTATTTTATTACCTGTGGTGGCAGGATGATGTATCCCACGAAGCTGGAGGAGGACTATATCGTGAGGAATCTGACGGATCCGAAGGAACGGATCCGGTTCGGCAGCGATGGCATGAGTTACCGGCAGATGACCTTGTTTGATGATGGGATGTTCCCGAACGGGGTACGGCAGGAGGAAGTGCTGCCTGCAGCAGTGGGAGAACTGTAGCGCACAGCGTACAGGGAAGCATTTCCTGACTGCCTGCATTGGCAGGTAAACGTAAGGTCCTGTACCGGTAGATGACGGCCGTTTGCAGAAGCAAGGCAATGCAAAATGATAGGTTGACAGCGGCAGAAGGGGAAGAGAACAGAAACAGCGGGAGGTGAAACTTATTATATGAAAATATATCATTGCGAGGATTCGTTAGAAGGGATATTCACTGCCATTTATAATACTTATGAAGATCATTCTCCCGTTCGGGACACCATGGTCACGACCATCGAGGAGAATCTGTTGTTCTCTGAGTCTGTGGAGGTGGTGCCGGATCCGGAGAAGACGGTGAAGGTGATCCGGACATTGAAACGCAGATTTGGGGAGGAAGATTATGAGAGCCTGTGTCTGGCTCTTTCATCCCCGAAGCCGGAAAAGGCCCAGGCGGTATACCGTACCATTGCAAAGGGGCTTTCCGAGAAGTGTCCGCCGGGACATCTGCTGGATGCCATGGCAGACACGTATGTAAACCAGACCTTCAGCCTGGCCAGAGGCGCCGGGAATGAGTATCACCATCTGAAAGGATTTACGCGGTTTGAAGAACTGGAGAATACAATCCTCTATTCGAAGATCGCGCCGAAGAATAATATTCTGACCTTTCTGATGGTGCATTTTGCAGACCGCTTTCCCATGGAAGACTTTCTGGTGTTCGATGCAGGCCGGTATCTGTTCGGAATACATCCGGCGGGAAAGCCCTGGTATACGCTGCAAGGGAAGGACGCCTGGGAGAAAGTAAGATCTGAGACGGAGAAACTGTCCGCTGCGGAACAGCACTACCGGGAACTTTTCCGTTTCTTCTGTCATACAATAGCCATAAAAGAACGTGAAAACAGGGATCTGCAACGAAATATGCTTCCGCTGAGGTTCCAAGAATATATGGTGGAATTTCAGTAGATTTCGCCAAATTGGGATTTATATTTTACCGCGGTAACGCAACAAATATACAAAACGCCGAAAAGGTTTTCCATACGGCGAACATATATTGTGAAAATGATAACAGAGTGGTAAAAATGCCTAAAATAAGCGTTTTTTGGAAGAAAAAAACCGCTTTACATTTGGAACTGGTTGGCTATAATAGTAATGATTTCAGATGTGAGGGGAAAGTAACCGGTGTATTATTTTACTTACGATCGAACTTACTATTGAAAGGAAGGAACAAGAAATGTTAAAGACGATCCGTTTGACACCTGAAGACGTGAAGCATTTTGTTGATGTAGCTTCAAAGTGTGATTTTGATATTGATATATGCTATAACAGATACGTAGTCGATGCCAAGTCATTCCTTGGAGTGTATGGATTGGATTTCACGAAGCCATTGTCTGTATCTTATGACGGCTACAATGATAAATTCGAAGAGCTGTTGAGACAGTATGCGATCGCGTGCTAAAACATCTTGTGATAACAGAATGTGATTTGACTCCCCAGGTAAGATAGAGTACTATTTACCTGGGGAGTTTTCGTATACCGGGCATGTGAGAGTGTGCAGCACGGAACAAGCCGCAGGCATGCGGTTATGATAGGAATTTGTCAAGGGAGGTGAAGCCGCATGGCAGGAGAAGTCAGAATATCGGTACGTAATCTGGTGGAGTTCATTCTGCGCAGTGGTGACATCGATGACAGGAGACAGGGCTCCCCTGAGAATGCCATGCAGGAAGGCAGCCGGATCCACCGCATGATCCAACGCCGCATGGGCGCGGAGTATCAGGCGGAAGTGGCTCTGAAATATACACATCCCACAGAGGATTATGTCATTATCGTGGAGGGGCGGGCGGACGGTATCATTGAGCAGAATGGGGAGACCACCATTGATGAGATCAAGGGAACTTACAGAGATCTGGCGAAACTAAAGGCACCGTTGCCGCTGCACATTGCCCAGGCAAAGTGCTATGCCTATATGTACAGTCTGCAGAAGGCGCTGCCTTATATCCGTGTACGGCTGACTTATTGTAATATAGAGACGGAAGATATCCGTTATTTTTATGAAGATTATGAATTTGCGAAGCTGGAGGCATGGTTTCAGCAATTGATCGGTGATTACCGCAAATGGGCGGATTATACCTGGCAGTGGAGAGAGCTTAGACAGCAGTCCATTGCCGGAATGCAATTCCCCTTCGATTACCGGGACGGACAAAAGGAATTGGTCAGTTATGTGTATCAGACCATTTATCATAAGAGAAAACTGTTCTTGGAAGCACCTACCGGAGTGGGCAAGACCATATCCACTATATTTCCAACGGTAAAGGCGATGGGGAAGGACATGGGAGACAAGCTGTTCTATCTGACAGCCAAGACCATCACCCGTACAGTGGCAGAGGACACTTTTTCTCTGTTGCGGGAGAAGGGACTGCGATTCAAAAGTATTATTCTGACAGCGAAAGAGAAGATCTGTTTTCAGGAACGTACTGAATGTAATCCGGAGCAGTGCCCTTATGCCAAAGGACATTTTGACCGGATCAATGATGCAATTTATGATCTGTTGACCCGGGAAGAGAGCTTTACCAGAAGCAAAATAGAAGAATATGCCCTGAAACATCAGGTATGCCCTTTTGAATTCGGACTGGATTTAAGTCTGTTCGCAGATGGGATTATCGGAGATTATAATTACCTCTTTGATCCCCATGTGTATCTGAAGAGATTTTTCGGGGACGGCAGTCAGGGGAATTATGTCTTTCTGATCGACGAGGCACATAATCTCTTAGAGCGGGGCAGAGAGATGTACAGCGCACCTCTGCGGAAGGAAGACCTCTTGGAACTGAAGCGGGAGATAAAACAGACAATCATGTCGGAAATGGAAGAGGCATCTTTCAAAAAACACCATAAAGACGAGATTTCCGGACAAATGACATTAGAAATGACAGATGTGTCAAAACAACTGCCACAGGTTAGTATTCCGGAGGAGAGCGACGGAACAGATTCTCTGTATATCAAGGGGCGTAAGCTGAAGAAATCCGATGGAAAAAGTACCTTTGTGCGGGAAGGCTATGCGGAACGGATCAGCCAGCTGCTGGAGAAGTGTAACGCCCAGCTGTTGTCCATGAAGCGGGATTGTGATGGCTACCGGCTGGTAGATGACATAGACATGTTAGTACAGCCTCTGACCAGGCTTCATGGCATCATCAGCGATTATCTGGAGGAGCAGGAGAAGGTCAGTCTGGAGGTGCGGGAGAACCTGCTGGACTTCTACTTCAAGCTCAGCCATTTCCTGGATATTTATGAAAGACAGGACGAAAACTATGTGAAATATACCAGAATGTGTGAGGACGGAAGCTTTGAACTGAAGCTGTTCTGTGTGAATCCCAGGGAAAATCTGAAGGAATGCATGCTCAGGGGACGCAGTACGATCCTGTTTTCCGCCACATTTCTGCCGATCCAGTATTATAAGAATCTGCTGGGTGGCGAGAAGGAAGACTATGAGGTATATGCGCACTCGGTGTTCGATCCCGAGAAGCGCACCATATTGATTGCCGGGGATGTGACCAGCAAGTTCACCCGCAGATCCCGGGAGGAGTACTACAATATTGCCCGCTATATTCATGAAGTCGTAAAGAACCGGCATGGCAATTACATGGTGTTTTTCCCTTCTTATTCCTTTATGGAGCATATTTATGAGATTTATGAGCAGTATTTTATGACAGAAGAAGAGGAATGCCTGGTACAGCAGGAATCCATGAATGAGGAAGAGAGGGAATACTTCCTGAACCGCTTCCGGGGCAATGAGGACTGCGACCTGCAGAGCCTTATCGGAATGGAGATCGAGGAGGAAGAGGAACAGACGCTGATCGGGTTCTGTGTGCTGGGAGGTATCTTCGGAGAGGGAATCGACCTGAAAAAGGACAGCCTCATCGGTGTGATCGTAGTAGGAACCGGACTGCCACAGGTAGGCTGTGAACGGGAAATCCTCAAGGACTATTTTGATGACAATGGGGAAAACGGCTTTGATTATTCCTACCGTTATCCCGGAATGAATAAAGTCCTGCAGGCGGCGGGACGTGTCATACGGACCGCGGAAGATGTGGGGATTATCGTCCTGTTGGATGAGCGTTTCAGGCAGTATTCTTATCGCAGAATGTTCCCCAGAGAGTGGGAACAGGTAGTGCCTGTGACCGTGGATACGGTGGCTAAAAAGGTGGAGCGATTTTGGGACGCCTGGTTGTGGCAGCAACGATGACATTTGATATGATAACAGAGTTGATATACAACGTGACAATCCACATAACCACATATGACACGTGTGTATATGTGGATAACTCGGTGGATTTTGTGGATTATTTCAGCTTTTTTATAAAAAAAACGACAGATGAATCAAAAATAGTGTATAATAGCAAAAGAATGGATGTGGACAAATCATAAAAATAGTACTGAACCAGTCAATGATAATATGATGGCGGGGGCTTTTGACCCCGACATCATCAAATGAAGACAGCATGAAATTAAGGCAGAAAGGCATGGTGACCAATATGTGGGCTTATGAAAGTGTTTTTTATCAGATCTATCCTATGGGATTCTGTGGAGTTCCTTTTGAAAATGATGGAATACAGAGACATGAGATCAAACGTGTGGAGGAATGGATCCCCCATATGCAGAAGCTGGGAGTGAATGCCGTTTATTTCTCTCCGGTATTTGAATCGGATACCCATGGTTACAATACCAGGGATTACCGCAAAATTGATGTAAGGCTGGGAACCAATGAAGATTTTAAGGAAGTATGTGACGCACTGCATGCGGCAGGAATCCGGGTTGTGTTAGACGGTGTGTTCAATCATGTGGGCAGAGGTTTTGCACAGTTTCAGGATGTGATTAAAAACCGCGAGAACTCTCCTTATGTGAACTGGTTCTACCGTATTGATTTCGGCGGCAATTCCAATTACAACGACGGACTGTGGTATGAGGGCTGGGAAGGCTGCTTTGATCTGGTGAAGCTGAACCTGCAGAACCCGGAGGTAGTGAACTACCTGTTAGACAGCGTGAAGGGCTGGATTGATGAATTCGGTATCGACGGTCTGCGTCTGGATGTGGCATACAGCCTGGATGAGAATTTTGTCAGAAGACTGCGGGAAGTGACCGGTGCCTACAAGCAGGATTTCTTCTTATTAGGCGAGATGCTTCACGGAGATTATAATCGCCTGATGAATGATCAGATGTTGCATTCCGCAACGAACTACGAGTGTTATAAGGGACTTTACAGCAGCTTCAACAGCATGAATATGTTTGAGATCGTGCATTCCCTGCTGCGACAGTTCGGGCCGGAGAATTGGACATTATATAAGGGAAAGCATCTGTTGTCCTTCGTGGATAACCATGATGTGACCCGAGTGGCAAGTATTTTGAATAATGAGAAGCATCTGCCGCTGATCTATGCCATGGCATTCGGCATGCCGGGGATCCCCTGTGTCTACTATGGAAGCGAATGGGGCTTCAAAGCCAGAAAAGAAGATGGTGACCCTGCACTGCGTCCCTGCTTTGACAAGCCGGAGTGGAACGGTCTGTGTGACTGGATCAGCAGACTGGCAGAGGCCAAGAAGCATTCCGAGGCGCTGAATTACGGAGCTTTTCGTTCGGTACTGTTGACCAATAAGCAGTGCATTTTCGAGAGAAAGTCGGAGCATGAGAGAGTACTGGTGGCCATCAATGCAGACGGAGCGGACTTCATGGCACATTTTGATGCCGGATGTGGAACAGCGGTGGATCTGATCACCGGAGAGAAACATGACTTTGGCGGCGGCAGTCTTCTGCCTGCGTACAGTGCATATTTCTGGCTGATGGAAAACTAACGGAGAATTTATTTATGAAGGTACTGATCTTATCCACCGGAACCGGTGAGGGACATAATTCCGCTGCAAAAGCGGTGAAAGAACAGTTTGAAAAACGGGGTATTCCCTGTGAGTTGGCAGATGTACTGAATTTTGCTTCGGACAAAGCCAGCGCTTACGGACGCCGGATCTACATCTGGAGCACAGTCCGGGCGAAAAAGGTGTTCGCCGGAGCGTACCGGGTAGGCAGGGCCATTTCGTCTGCCAGATTAAAGTCACCGGTGTATTTTGCCAATGCTTTGTATGCGGATAAGCTGTGTAACTATATCACAGAAAACGGATATGATACAGTGGTAATGCCACATCTGTTCCCGGCGGAGGCAATGACCTGGCTGCTGCGACAGCATAAGCTGGACGTACAGACTTATTTTATTGCCACGGATTATACCTGTATCCCTTTTACCGAGGAGACAAAGGTGGATTACTATTTTATCCCGCATGAGGAACTGGCGACGGAGTTCATCAAACGTGGCATCCCTGCGGAGAAGTTGGTTCCCACGGGAATTCCGGTATCGGAGAGGTTCCTGCAGCTTCCGGGAAAAAGAGAAGCGCGAGGGCAGCTGGGGATTCCGGTAGATAAATCCTGTATCCTTATGATGACGGGCAGCATGGGGTACGGTCGTGTGGAAAGCATGACGGCGAAGCTGGTGGAGCAGACCGGCGAGGATATTCATTTGTATATCCTGGGGGGAACCAATGAAGAGCTGAAGAAGACACTCCGGGATACCTATGCCGATACAGAGCGGGTGCATGTACTGGATTTTACCCTGAAAGCGCATCTCTACATGGCAGCGGCGGATATTCTGTTCACCAAACCGGGTGGACTGACTTCTACGGAAGCGGTGGCAGCGAAGGTTGCATTGGTACACACTAAGCCGATCCCCGGATGTGAGGATCGTAATGTTGCTTTTTTCACACAACATGGGATGTCTGTATCAGGTGGTACGGAAGATGCCGTGATACAAAAGGGACTAAAGCTTCTGAGGGATTCAGAGGCACAGGCCGAAATGCGGAAGTGTCAGGAAAAATACGGAAAGCCTTACGCAGCAGATACAGTCTGTGAATTCATCTGCGGACAAAAGGAAGCAGCGGAAGCAGCACAAGAGGAAGATTAGGCACAGAGAAAAACGGCAGACAGGAGAGACAGATGATCATACGTGAACTGGGAATGACAGTCTTCGGATTGTTATGTGGAAGTATATTGTTCGGCAGGGCATTGCCGAAGTGGATCAAAGGAATTGATGTCACTGAGGTCAGCAACGATCACAATCCGGGGACTGCCAATGCCATGAAATATGCAGGAGTGCCTGTCGGGATCCTGTGCCTGCTGGGAGATTTGTTAAAAGGAGCACTGCCGGTATACGTAGCAGTTGGCATGGGACTTGAGACAGACAGCTGGTTTCCGCTTATCATGGCGGCACCGGTACTGGGGCACGCCTATTCCCTGTTTTATCATGGGAACGGAGGCAAAGCCATTGCGGTATCCTTCGGCGTGTTGATCGGACTGGCACCGGTACAGCCGGAACTGCTGCTGTTGCTGATCATATTGTATTTGTTGGGTTCTGCCCTTCTGATCAGACCGCACACCAAAAGAACCCGTATCACTTATATCTTTTTTGCCGTGGGAGCAGCGGCTCTGCTGATGATACAGAGAATACCACGGCAGGTATTTTGGGGAGCACTTCTGATCTCTGCCATTGTGATCCATAAAAACAGTATCCGTCAGGAGTTTCTGGAGGAGGCGACGGAATCTTTGGAAAGTCTTTAGAATTTCTTACGGTTTCTCTATATTGACGCATGATATTATATGCCGTATAGTATAGCCACAGAGCAATACTATACGGCATATAATATTGTAAGGAAAGCCGGATAGCCGCAAATTTCAGAGAGGAGCGATAGGATGCTTTTTAATACAGGAGCAGCTCTGCTGGATGCTATCGTGCTGGCGGTGGTCGCCCGGGAACCGGAAGGAACCTATGGGTACAAGATCACCCAGGAGGTCCGGCAGGTGATCGAACTGTCGGAATCCACCCTGTATCCCGTGCTTCGGAGACTACAGAAGGACGAATGCCTGGAGGTCTATGACAGGGAATGCAGCGGCAGGACGAGACGCTATTACAAGGTCACCAGCAGGGGCTGGGCACAGCTTCATTTATATGAAAGCGAGTGGCGAAGCTACAGCGGGAAGATCACAGGACTGTTTGAGGGAAGACCGGTGAAGAGGTCAGAGGCGTAACGATGCACAGATGGGAGAAAAAATAGATGAGTAGAACGGAGTATATGAGGCAGCTGGAGAGCCTGCTGCAAAATATTCCCGACACAGAGCGGGAAGAAGCGTTACAATATTATAATGAATATTTTAACGATGCGGGACCGGAGAATGAACAGAATGTTATTGAGGCACTGGGGAATCCTGCGAAGGTGGCGGAGAATATTAAAAAAGATATTCTGTGGAACGGGTACGGAGAGAACAGCTACCAGAGAGCAGGAGCCGACAGCCGGGCAGTGATCACTTATCCGGCAGATCCGCAGACAGAAAATGGTAATGGAGAACAACGTAACCGGCAGAGCGATGCGTCACAAACTGCACAGGCACAGGTGGTATCTCCACAGAAAAAAGAAGGAATGTCCACCGGTATGATCGTGCTGATCGTAATTTTATGTATTTTGGCATCCCCGGTGATCCTGGGAGCAGCTTCCGCAGGCATCGGTGTGGCAGCAGGGCTGATCGCCGGATGGTTCGGACTGATCATCGGTTTCGGAGCAACGGCAGTAGCACTGATACTGGTTCTGATCGCACTGGTGGCAGTAGGGATCATCAGTATGTTTACGCATCCATTTGTGGGAATGTGCCTGATCGGTGCCGGACTGATCTGCGGAGGTGTCGGACTTCTGTTCCTGATGCTGACCGTGGCCATGGCGGGAATCGCTACACCGGCGATCTGTTGTTGGATCGGAGGATTATTCCAGAAAAGAGGTAAAAAAGAAGCATGAGAAAATTTATGAAGGGCTGTGCCATCACAGCGTTGATATTTACATTATTGGGACTGATCCTGGGAGTGAGCGGAAGCCTGGGGAATGGCTCCACGCATTTTTCGCCGGGGGAGATCCTGTCAGCGGTTACCCTGGGAAGAATCTCCGGAGAAGAGGTGGATGACTGGAGCAACGGTGTGACGGAGCAGATCCGGGAAAATATGGGCGATGTGCACTATGATCTGGAGGACAATGTGGATTATGACTCAGATTATGAAGTTAGGTCGGGAAAGATAGAGCTGTATGTTCTGGGGGATGACAGTCAGGGCATCACGGATCTACAGGTGCAGGTCGGTGGCTGTGTCATGAAGATTCAGGTGTCGGAGGACAACTGCTTCCGGGTAGAAGCCGACGGAATGCGAAAGTTCCAGGGATATGTGGAAGGCGGTACGATGGAGATCCGCGGAACCTCAAAAGTAAGCAGCAACAGTGAAGGTAATCTGGGCGGTTCCATCTGCCTGTATGTGCCTGAGGGATATCATTTTGAAAATACCTCTTTGGATCTGGGCGCCGGAAGCCTCAGTGTAGAGGAATTGCAGACGGGGGCGCTGGAAGCCAATGTGGGTGCCGGCAAGATGACGTTTGAAAAACTGGATGCTGATCAGGCAGAGTTAGACTGTGGTGCCGGTCAGATGACAGTAGAAGAACTGAGCAGCCGCGTGGCAGAGGTGTCCGTAGGAATGGGATCCGTCCGTCTGAACGGAGATGTGACCGAACGATTGGACGGAGAGTGCTCCATGGGAGAACTGAAACTGACACTGGCAGGAACGCAGACAGATTTCAACTACGACTTAAGCTGCGGTATGGGTGAACTGAAAGTCGGTGATGACAGCTACAACGGCCTGGCACAGGAGAAACAGATCAACAACAACGCCTCTAAAAATATGGAGCTGGAATGTGCCATGGGCAGCGTTGTGGTGGAGTTTAAGTAAAATACTGCCGGACAGAGTTACTTTTATATCACGGCAGTAAAAAATCTTCTTTCATTTGAAAAATTATCGTTATAATACCGCCTGAATGGAGTTATTATCCATCAGGCGGTATTTTTTCTGTCAAAATGCATTTCTACCTCAATAAATTTCAAAAATTACCGCTCGAGAAAAATAAATGCACACGGAGCGGTAATTTTGAGAGTCTTCTTCATAATTTGGTAAAAAAATACCGCCCAAAGTATTGTAACAGGTTCGCAGGCTGTATCGTGGGGATGTCAATTATATTTGTCAAATATTCTTGACAAAAGCGAAATGATTGTGTACAATCTAAATAAATATAAATTGTATAAAATTAAATAGTAAAAAATCAAACAGAGAATAATGATGAATTGGAAAGAACCGGAAAATGTGTAGCAGTACATGGTTGAAAGGCAGATGAAAATGAATAATAAATATGACAAATTAAAACTGGAAAACCAGTTATGTTTTCCGCTGTATGCGGCAGCTAAGGAAATAGTAAGGCAGTACAAACCGTTTCTTGACCGGCTGGACATGACTTATACGCAGTATATTGCCATGATGGTTCTGTGGGAGCACAGGGAAGTGACCGTGAAAGAGCTGGGGGAGTATCTCTATCTGGACTCAGGTACTCTGACCCCACTTTTGAAGACCATGGAGAAAAAAGGATGGGTGGAACGGAACCGCTCGAAGGAAGATGAAAGAGTGCTGATTGTCACGATCACGGAGGTGGGAGACAAGCTGAAAGAAAAGGCAGTGTGTGTGCCGGAGCAGATGGCAGGTTGTATCCATTTGGAGAAAGAGGAAGCTATACAGCTATATCAGCTGTTGTATAAAATTCTTGGTAAATTTTAAGGAGGAAATGACGATATGAACATTTATGATTTCAGTGTGGATAAGATCAACGGAGAATTTACTTCTCTCAGAGAATACGAAGGAAAGGTGATCTTGATCGTAAACAGTGCAACCAGATGCGGATTTACCCCACAGTATGATGAATTAGAGGATCTGTATGAAGCTTATGTGGAGGATGGATTTGTCATTTTGGAATTCCCGTCAAACGAGTTTGGGCAGCAGGCACCGGAAAGCAATCAGGAGATCGCGGCATTTTGTGATGCAAAATTCGGGATCCATTTTCCCCATTTTGCAAAGGTGCTGGTCAACGGAGAATATGCGAATCCCTTATTCAAATACTTACAGAATGAGCAGGGATTCCGTGGATTCGACGAGGAACACCCGCTTACAGCCATGCTGGAGAGTAAGTTTGAAAGGGAAAACCCCAATTACAAAAACGAACCGGATATCAAATGGAATTTTACAAAATTCCTGGTGGATCGTTCCGGCAAAGGCGTAGCACGCTTTGAGCCGACGGCGGATTTCGATAAGATCAAAAAGGAGATTGAGAAGCTGCTTTGAGGTATGGAGCCGATATTGGGGCTATAAGACCGTAAAATTGAAATATTGGCAGGGAAGATATAACATTGAGTTAATATGATATTATGAGGTGTAGCATGTACAATATAGGAATTTGTGACGATGGAGAAAATATTTGTGCATCTGTTGAAAATATGTTATTGAAGTATGCAGAGAAAAAAGCAGTTCAGGTAGACGTGCAGGTCTGGTACACAGGGGAGAAACTAAGAGATTATCTGGCGAGTGGAAATCATCTGGATATCCTTTTCCTTGACATAGAATTGTTCAAAATGACGGGAATCGAAGTAGGAAATTATATCAGGAACGTGCTGGACAATATGGGGTTACAGATCATATATATTTCAGGAAAAGCATCGTATGCTATGCAACTGTTTAAAACACAGCCGATGGATTTCCTGGTAAAACCGATCCAGCAGGAGCATATTGACCATGCGATGGACAGGGCACTTAAAATTATTCAGAAGAGGAAGGAAAAATTTGAATTCCGACAGGGAAAAGATTATTACTATCTTGCCATGGGAGATATCGTGTACTTTGAAAGCAAAGGAAAAAAAATAAGAATTGTTACTACACGGGATACTTATGAAATTTACGGAAGACTAAGGAACATCGTAAAGAAATTAACAGATGATTTTATTATGATTCATCAGTCTTATGTGGTAAATAAAGAATATGTCCTGCGGTATACCTATGAAATAGTGGAATTATTTGATGGAACCATGTTGACAATCAGTAAGGCAAAGCGTAGACAGGTCAGGGAAAGAATACTGGGGGATGAATAATCATGTTGGATTTTGGGATTAGTGCCATAACCAATTTTTTGCGTATATATTTGATTTATCGTTTTGTGAATATTTTTTTTGAAAAAACGGAAGAAAAAAGGGAGCGGATTTTTCTGGTGTGCGTCTGCTTTTATGTTACCAATACGGCACTGTTCTGGATATTTCATACTGTATGGATCAATATTATATGCAATCTGGTAGGAATTGGGGCAATTGTAAGGCTGTACACAAAATCATTAAAAACGAATCTGTTTGTAACAGCTTCCATTTATTTGATTAATATGGGGTGTGACGTAGCAAGCACTATGCTTTTCATACAGTATGAAGATGGGCAGCGATTTGACCAGATTTATGAAGTAGTATCTGTATTTATGATTCTGGTGTGTCTGATTCTCGCGGGAAAAATCATTACAATACATAGAAATGCGGAGCAGACGCAGAATACAGCGCTGATACTGGTTCCTTTATGTAGTATAGCAGTCCTCTGGCTATTGATTTATTTAGAAATCTGTGAGGAAGTGGGAATAGCTATTGTAGCAATGGGATTGCTAGTTATTAATTTCTTTATGCTATACTTGTATAATCAGTTGCTTCATTCTGTATTGCAAAAATATGAGACGGAGATGCTGAAGAATCAGGTGAAGATTTATGCAAATCAGCTTGATGTAATTTTTCATAGCGAGGAAAAGGTAAAAGCGTTGCGGCATGATATGAAATATCATATGAACGAATTGAAGTTAATGGCAGGCAAATATGATGCTGTGGAGATTCAGGACTATATCGACCACATGGAATATTTTCTGCATAATCCCAGAGAAATCGTTTCTTCGGGCAATGTAGAGATTGACAGTGTTCTGAACTATATGTTGCAGAGGGCAAAGGAGGAACTGAAGACAGTTACTGTCAAAGTAATTCTTCCAGAGGAAATCAAACATTCCTTTGATTTGAATATACTGTTGGGAAATCTGTTGGAAAATGCAATAGAAGCTGCGGAACGAACGGAAAATAAGTATCTGAATGTTTCAATTACATTGCAAAAAGGTATACTGAGAATCAGGATAGATAACAGCTTCGTAACAGAAAGTACTTCATACAAAGAAGAGAGAGACGGAAGCAGAATTCTTCAGACAACGAAGAAGAGAAAGGAATTGCATGGTATTGGACTAAAAAATGTCAAAAAGATTGTAGAGTCCTATAATGGTAATATGGAGATACATATGGAGAATGACATTTTCAGTGTGAACATTATTCTATATATGTCACAAATTTAAAACAGAATTTAAATGTTGAAAAGGCATGGCTGTCAGTAGAGTCATGCTTTTTTTGCCTATTTTTTCCAAATACATAGCCAAATTATGACATGAAAAGGCACAGTAAGTTTTTTTATGGTAAATTCTAGTCAGAAAGGAGGAGAAAGCAATGCAGAAAATTAAAACTACAGTAAAGAAAACCATTGCATATTTGGCAAAAAAGTCTGCCAATATGGAAGCGAACACTGCCTGTCCTTGCATTGGTTTTCAGCCCAAAGAACCGCAGACTGTAAAAAAGTTGCGTAAGTTCTGATGCTGGCGGATCGTATAGCAGATTTCCTTTTCAAAGGAGGAAACATTACGGATGAAGAGAAGGAAATTATCTGTTTTGGATTGGAAAGTTTGGAAGGAAATCTGTTAGGGATTGGATTAACGTTGATTGTTGGAATGTGTTTTAGGCAAGTTAGAGAAGCCATTCTCTTGTGGTGGCTACTGTTCCCTTTAAGAAAAAATGCAGGTGGATATCATGCGAAAACTAAAACAAAGTGTATGCTTATATCATTGATAATTCTGATTATAGCATTTATGTTTTTTTCTGCTTTTGAATGCACAGTTATATTTTGTGTTGTATGTGTCATGATAACAGGATGTGTTATATGGATTTTGTCACCTGTAGATAATCCATCAAAGGAACTTGATGTGGTTGAGCATAAGGTATATCGCAGGAGAACACGATTGGTGTTGGTGGTAGAAGGAAGCATTTTACTATTGGCATTGTACTTTCAATTGGATTTTGTAACTAAAAGTATTGTAATCGCATACTTTATTGTTAGCGTATCATTACTTATGGGATTGATTAGTAATAAATCCAAACAGATAAGCGTACACAAGATATAAATCGTTGAATCATGAGATAAAGAAAGGGTAGGGGGATTCCGAAACGGAGGATAAATCGAGGCTAAGGAAAAGAGAATCATAAAATCTGGCAACAGGCTGTGAAGTAAAAAGTCGGATGTCCTGAATGATTTCTTGACGGTAGATAGCAATAAGCTCCTTTCAAGGCGAATTGATTTTGACAACTTAACCGTACCATAGGGAACTGGTTGCTGCTATAAAAATTAGGAGTGATAAAGAGGTATGCCATGCTTCGCAGAACCGCATAAATACTGTCTGTGTGGAGTTTTGCTCATGGCTATTGAAAATGAACACAAGGAGGGTATATTCATGAGGTTAAAAAAAGTAGTTATACATCTAGCTGCAGTAACAGTTTTTTGCTTATCATCATTATGTGTTTTCGCAGGTAATTCTAGTTGGAGCTATAGGAATTATTCCAATGGTAGTTATGTTCCTAAATCGGGCAACATGAATTCAAGCTATAGTTCTGTTTATCCAGAAGCATATACAAACGTAACCTTCTCGCTGGATAGCAATAATGTTCAAAGCATAATTGAATATAACAATGGAAATAATAGTGTACACCAAGGTAAGATTGCATATTTAACAGTTGATGTCTCAAGTATTCGTGATGGAAGTGAAGATAAAATGGATGCATATACAATAGTGTCAGACTTACCAGATCCTAAATATGACTTAGAAAATGATGATTTGTTTGGAACTCGAAACGAGGAGTCCGAAGTGGTAGCGCTTGGTAAGGTAGAAGCAAAAAATTATTACGTTATAACGGGATGGAATGACCTCCGTGATGGTAGCAGTGGTTGTTCAGGACACTGGAATTGCCAATTTGCAATGAGCCAAAAAGGTATATCAGATTACAACAACCTAACACAATCATCGCGGGTTCAAGCCACAATAAACTATGGGAACACACGAGGACAGGATTAGTAAACAGGAGGGCTAAAATGAAATTATTTAAATTATGTTCAGTTTTATGTGTCACGCTCTGTATAGTTGGCTTAGGCATTAATCTTCATGTATCTGCAAGTACAGGACTGGAAGAAAAAAACAGGAAAGTAGAAGAATATGTTCAACAAGTTCAGGAACATAACGAAGAGGTATCATTACTTAATCTTGAAGATATCCCAGCCACAATAACATTAGAGAATAATATTACATATACACAACTGTCAGAGTACATAGCAGATAACAATTTGGAGACTGTTCAATTACAAGCTAGGGGAATTGATGCTAATGGGGAAAGAGTAACATTTGCTTCAAAAACATACAAAGGATTGTTTGAGACCGATCAAATGATAAAGCGACTTGCTCAAGACAATAATATAGAATTTGTCGGTTACAATGCAATGTATGTATTAATTGATTCTACTCAGATTATTTCAGTCCAAAATGATGATTTAACGTTTTTAATTGAAACTTCCATAGCAGATGTGCCGGCTACATTATCAAATGAAAAATCAGTTGAATTTCCTCATTCGTTAGCATGGACAATAGAAGAACTACATTAAATATTATAATTTATGAATGAAAGTGTCAACGGGGTAGTCATAATTAGATTTACCTCGTTGACTATATATTGAGCTATCAAACTTTAGTAACTAAGTAACTTATCTTTGACAATTAGATGAGAAAAATTTTATAATTAAATATAGAAATTCTTTTTCTTACTCATGTATGTTCCAGTTCCGTATTTTTAAGACCGTTACTATAAGTCTGGAGTAATAAATAATAAAGAGGTTAGTTGTGTTTTGCAAAATCGCATAAATTCTGAATGTGTAGAGTTCTATTTATGACTGCTTGGCAATGTTAAAGGGGATATGTTGTGTAAAAATTAGAATAATACTAATTTTGGGGGCTTTGTATGAAAATAATTAAAAGGATTACATTTTTATTGTTTATACTTTCTGTTATTGTTTTTTTAGATTTAGCACATAATTATTTTAATGCTACCTTTACTGAATTACACGATGGCATTATGCTAACGGGATTTTTTAGTAAAATTATTTACGGCGACAACAGTTGGTCTCTATTTCGCTTTTATAATGGCTTTATTACTTCTTTGAGGATAGTATCTTTTTTAGGCATCTTGAATATTGCTTTAGCGCATATTGAAAGACTAAAAAAGAATCCTAAATAAAATTGCAGGTTTTCTAACTTTTGGATATATTAAGATGAGTTAAATATATGGATTTATTTCCAGTGAAAGATTATGAGGAGAGATACCAGTATCAATCTGCTGGAGATATACTTTATAATCTTGCTAGAGTGTGACAGAATGACTCATATTATGTATAGAAAAGTAGAAGACGATAAAAAACTCGCCTACAAACATAAAACCGCCCCCTAATTCCAACAGAAATTCAAACACATACGGGTCTTTGATAATGTCACTTGGAGCAGCCATTTCAATACCTTTTTCCGCGAGGGCAAGTACCGTTTCCTTGTTCGTCTTTCCTTCTGACAGCAATAATCGTTCATAGAGAGAAGTGGAAATCTGCCGCTTTAGTTCTCGTATAGACCAACCGGAGTTGATGGTTTCCTTTTCATAAAAACTGCGTTTGTCTGGGTCCGAAATCGTCAACAGCTCACAATAATGCGACCACGACAATTTTCCAGACACCGTCTGGAATTTTTGATGGTGCATATAGAATAGACGCATATTGTATAGATTGGAAACAGAAAACCCCTTTCCAAACTCTTTTGTTAACTCTTTTGAAAGCTGTTTGAGTGTCTGCTTTCCGTAATCTGCCCGGTCTTTATTTTCCTGCTCATGTTCAACAATAACTTTTCCTATATTCCAGTAGGTAGACAACAATTCCGTATTTACCTGTATCGCCACGCGCTGACGTGCATTTAATAACAATTCTCTGATTTCATTCATCATAGAATCAGTATGTGTCAAATTACTCAATTTTAATGCCCCCTTTCGAAGTGGAGGATAGCCAGTATAATATAAAAAAAGAATCGTAGCACACCGCTTAAGCATTTTGCTATACGGGATCTCATTTGAGAACAACCACAATTCCTTTTCTAATATAAAATATAAAAGAGATGCAGTAAAAAGTCAATCGAATCATTGATTTTTAATACTTCTTACAACAACGCTGCCAGATACTTTTCAAACACTACGCCCTCCTGCACGGGCGTTCCGGCCTTTTCGCTTCCGGCGATGCACAGACCTACGAAGTTCGCTGCCTTCTGCACGGAGGTGAGCAGAGTCTCTCCGCGGACGGCATCGGCGGCGAGAATGGAGGCAAAGATGTCTCCGGTGCCGGGGCGGGAGGCTCCGGCGATGGGGCTGGCTACAGTGGTATAGATGCCGTCATCCCACAGGAAGTTTACCAGAGAATCTCCCTGGCGGATCCCAGTGATGACGATGGAGGCACCAGAGACAGTGCCAACGGAGGCTTCGCTGGATGAAACAGACTCCTGCTGGCAGATGTCAGCTAGCCGCTCACACAATCCGGACAGCTCCTGCATCGTCCATTCCCCATCCTTCCAGGGAGTCCCGGTCAGCAGGCAGGCCTCTGTGATATTCGGCGTGATAATATCCGCCAGAGGCAGCAGTTCCTTCATCTTCTGAACATGCGTTTCTGTGATGGAGGAGTAGGCCCTGCCGTGGTCTCCCATGACCGGATCCAGCAAAAACAGGGGCGGACGGAACATTTCCACGAACTCCCGTACAATGTCGATCTGCTCTTCATTTCCTAAGAATCCACAGTATAACCCATCGAAGGTAAGTCCCAGTTCGTTCCATACTTTTATATAATCTCGCATATGAGAGGTGTAGTCATCAAAATGGCAGAGAGGAAATCCCAAATGGTTCGATAAAACAGAAGTAGGCACAGGGCATACCTGCACCTTCATTACGCTGATCACGGGCAGGGACACGGTGGTGGAGCAGCGTCCGAAACCGGCAATATCGTTGATCATAGCAAGGCGGGGAACGAAATCCCCGCCTTTTTGTGCATTTCTATCAGAAGTATCGAAATTAGATGTCATGGAATAATCCTGCTTTCTTCAGTGCCGGACGAAGTGCCAGATAGAATACGGAAGCACAGATCACAGCAACGATGGCGTTGACACCGGTAGTTACGGTGCTGATCTTGGCAAGAGCCTTGGAAATATCCTGAGGCACACCCAGCAGATACATTTTATAGAAGTAACCGACCAACGGATCCGCTACCACGTTAAATGCCATACCGCAGGCAGAAGCAAGGATCGTTACGCCGGTCACGTATTTTGCGGAATGCTCTTTGCTCAGATGGAAGATCTTGTGGGCAACCAGTCCTACGATCAGACCGATGCACAATTTTAATAAGAAGGTCTTGGGGGCACTGGTCACATAAGCGGTGGTCAGATCGGCGATGGTCATGCCGATGGCACCGGCAAGTCCGCCCCAGTAACCGCCCAGCAGCAGAGCTGCCAGTACGCAGAATACATTGCCCAGATGGAATGCGGTCTTCTCGGGACCCACGGGAATGTCGATCTTGAAGAAAGCAAATCCGATATAGCACAGAGCTGCTAACAGACCTGCCTGCGCCAGCTTCTTTACATCCGCCTTCTGTGCGGGAATTACGCCTGCGATGGCATTGTACAATCCCTTGGCAGTTAACAGGATAGCGAAGAATACCAGAACCAGGCTATAGGAGTAAGGACGCTCTGCGGACAGCTTCTGGTCGGACAGAGTGGACTTCGAAGCGGTCAATTCATCCTTCTGCGCATTCAGGGAATCCAGATCACCGTCTGCTGTGCCGCCGGTGACTGCCTCGATGGAAGCTTCTACTTCCTCCAGCTGTGCCTTGACATCGCTTAACTGGCTGCCATAAGCAACGGATTCCTGATAACTGTTATTGTGGGTAATGACTGCCAGGACGATTCCCAGGATCAGGAGAATGGCTCCCGCAATCAATACACCGTATGATTTTTTCTTTTCCATAATGATGATCTCCTCTTTTAATTTCTTTTTCATAATTCCCATTTGTTCGGTGGGATATGTTAGGATTCAGTGTATAGAAAAAGTGGCTTGCTTAAAAGATCCAGAATGTGTTTTTTTTACCATGCCAGTTTTAAGCGTTGATCATACAATCTGTAGGACAATCTGTAGGAAAACAAGATTTTCTTGACAAAGGATTGCTTCCTGTACTATATTTTTTATTAGTAGTTTTACAGATCAAAAGGCAATGACGAAGAGGAGTACACATTTCCCCTTACCAGAGAGAGCGGCTGCATGTATGCGCTGGAAGGCTGCTTCAAGACAGGAATGTGGAAGGTAGCTTCCAAGCCGGAGGGCCGAGACCGGATATTCCGGGCGTAAGTTTTCACGAGTTATCCCCGTTACCGGATAGGACTTTGTAAGAAGTCACGAGGCAGCGCAAGCTGTGAACAAAGGTGGTACCGCGTTACTGACGCCCTTTGCTGACGAGAGTCAGCAGAGGGCTTCTTTAGTTTCAGGAGAATTTAAGGAGGAAGCAATGAGCAAAGAATTAGCCAAAACCTATGACCCAAACGGCATAGAAGACAGACTGTATCAGAAGTGGCTTGACAAAAAGTATTTCCATGCGGAGGTAGATCACAGTAAGACTCCCTTCACTATCGTGATCCCGCCCCCAAATATCACAGGACAGCTCCACATGGGTCATGCACTGGACAACACCATGCAGGATATCCTGATCCGCTATAAGAGAATGCAGGGCTACAATGCACTGTGGCAGCCCGGCACCGACCATGCAAGTATCGCTACCGAGGTCAAGATCATCCAGAAGCTGAAGGAAGAAGGCATCGACAAGCACGATCTGGGTCGTGAAAAGTTTTTAGAGAGAGCCTGGGAGTGGAAGAAGGAATACGGCGGACGTATTATTAGTCAGCTGAAAAAACTGGGCTCTTCCTGCGACTGGGACAGAGAGCGTTTCACCATGGATGAGGGCTGCAACAAGGCTGTGACCGAAGTATTCGTGAAGATGCACGAAAAAGGCTACATCTACAAGGGTGCCCGTATCGTTAACTGGTGTCCCGTATGTAATACCTCCATCTCCGATGCAGAGGTAGAATATCAGGAGCAGGCAGGACATTTCTGGCACATCAAGTATCCGCTGATGAACGAGGACGGAATGCCCAGCACCACAGAGTTTCTGACCTTTGCCACTACCCGTCCCGAGACCATGTTAGGTGATACCGCAGTAGCCATCCATCCCGATGATGAGCGTTATACCCATCTGCATGGCAGAAAGGTACTGCTTCCTATCGTAAACCGTGTGATTCCTATCGTTGAGGATGCTTATGTAGACAGAGAGTTCGGTACCGGTGTCGTTAAGATCACCCCCGCTCATGACCCCAATGACTTTGAGGTGGGCAAGCGTCATGATCTGCCCGTGATCAATATCCTGAATGATGATGCCACCATCAATAAAAACGGCGGCAAGTTCGAGGGCATGGACCGTTACGAAGCAAGGAAAGCCATCGTGGCAGAACTGGATCAGATGGGCCTGTTAGTAAAGATCGAAGATCATGTACACAACGTAGGTACCCATGACCGTTGTAAGACCACCATCGAGCCTATGGTAAAAGACCAGTGGTTCGTTAAGATGGATGAATTGATCAAACCTGCAAGAGAAGCAGTGAAAAATGGTGAGATCAAGCTGATCCCCGAGCGTATGGAGAAGAACTATTTCAACTGGACGGATAACATCCGCGACTGGTGTATCAGCCGTCAGCTGTGGTGGGGACACAGGATTCCCGCATATTACTGCGATGACTGCGGTGAAGTAGTCGTAGCCAAGGAGATGCCGAAGGTATGTCCCAAGTGCGGCTGCACCCACTTTACACAGGATCCCGATACGCTGGATACCTGGTTCTCCTCCGCACTGTGGCCTTTTGAGACCCTGGGCTGGCCGGAGCAGACCGAGGATCTGAAGTATTTCTATCCTACCGATGTCCTGGTAACCGGTTATGATATCATCTTCTTCTGGGTTATCCGTATGATCTTCTCCGGATACGAGCAGATGGGAGAGAAGCCTTTCAAGACCGTATTGTTCCACGGACTGGTACGTGACAGTCAGGGACGGAAAATGTCCAAGTCTCTGGGCAACGGAATCGACCCCTTAGAGATCATCAGCCAGTACGGTGCCGATGCACTGCGTCTGACCCTGATCACCGGCAACGCACCGGGCAACGACATGCGTTTCTACTATGAGAGAGTAGAGAACAGCCGTAACTTCGCCAACAAGGTATGGAATGCTTCCCGTTTCATCATGATGAACATGGAGCAGGCACTGGAGAAGACCGGAAAAGATATCACCACCCCTGCGGCAGCAGATTTACAGCCCGTAGATAAGTGGATCCTGTCCAAGTTAAATACTCTGGTAAAAGATGTGACCGACAACATGGATCACTTCGAGCTGGGTATCGCCGTACAGAAGGTATATGACTTTATCTGGGATGAGTTCTGTGACTGGTACATCGAGATGGTAAAACCCCGTCTGTACAGCACCGACGATGCAGTCAGCCAGAATGCGGCACTGTGGACGCTGAAGACTGTCCTGATCGATGCCCTGAAGCTGTTACATCCTTACATGCCGTTCATCACTGAGGAGATCTTCTGCACCATTCAGAATGAAGAAGAGTCCATCATGATCAGCAAGTGGCCGGAGTACAGCGAGGATCGTGCATTCCCCGCAGAGGAGAAGGCCATCGAAACCATCAAGGAAGCCGTTCGCGGTATCCGCAACATCCGTACTGAGATGAACGTAGCACCCAGCCGTAAGGCAAGTGTGTATGTAGTCAGCGAAAATGACGAGATCCGCAGGATTTTTGAGGAGGGTAAGCTGTTCTTCGCAAGCCTTGCTTATGCGAATGAGATCATGATCCAGGCTGACAAGACCGGAATCGCAGAGGATGCGGTATCCGTAGTGATCCCCGGTGCAACCCTGTACATTCCGTTTGCAGAGCTGGTAGACATCGCACAGGAGATCGAGCGACTGAAGAAGGAGCAGAAGAGACTGGAAGGCGAGCTGTCACGTTCCAGGGGAATGCTGTCCAACGAGAGATTCCTGTCCAAGGCTCCCGAAGCGAAGATCGCAGAGGAGAAGGAAAAGCTGGCAAAATACGAGCAGATGATGGAACAGGTGACAAAGCGCTTAGAACAGCTGGCATGATCTGCAACGAAACGTACAGAATAAAAAGAACGTAAAGCATAAGGAATACGATGAGATTCGGTAATGACATGATAACGTTTGAAGAAGCGGTGGCATATCTGAAGGATATGCCCCGCTTTACTGTTAAAAAAAATCCTGCGGACAGCAGGGACCTTAAATGGTTTTTAAAAAAACTCGGAAATCCGGAGAAGGATCTGCGGATCATTCATGTGGCGGGCACCAATGGAAAAGGCTCCGTCTGTGCCTACATGAGTTCGATCCTGCGGGAAGCAGGCTATCGCACGGCTGTATTCACTTCACCTCATCTGGTGGATATGCGGGAGCGTTTTGCCGTGAATGGTGAAATGATCTCAGAGGAAGCTTTTTTACAGGGGTTTCTTGCGGTATGGGACGCTTTGCAGGAGACCAATTCTGCTAATACTGGGGACGGGCAGCGAGGGGAAGAAGCGCCACAGGAATTCGTTCTCAACTTTTATGAATACCTATTCTGCATGGCATTACTCTGTTTTGCAGAAGAAAAGCCGGATTATTGCATCATTGAGACCGGCCTGGGGGGAAGACTGGATGCCACGAATTATGTGGACAATAAGCTCCTGACCGTCATTACGCGGATCAGTCTGGATCATGTACAGTATCTGGGAGACACCACAGCGAAGATCGCTGCGGAAAAGGCAGGGATCCTGCGCCCCGGTGTTCCGGTGGTGTATCTGGACGGGGATGCGGATGCCAGTGCGGTAATTTGCCGCAAAGCGTCAGAACTTGGTGCGATACAGATACCGGTGTCGAAAAAGGACTATACTTTCCTTGGATTTCGGAAGAAATACATTGATTTTTCCTTGCGCTCTGAGTATTATAATTATATTAGTCTTACTTTGCATACCATTGCACGCTACCAGATGGAAAATGCGGCATTGGCAGTGCGGGCCGTGGAAGTGCTGTTTCGCAGTACGGACATGCCTGACGGCAGAATGTGTGCCGCATCCGGGTGTCCCACTGTGGAAGAGATCCGACAGGGAATCCTTGGCTGCTTCTGGCAGGGACGCATGGAAGAAGTACTTCCGGAGGTGTACGTGGATGGTGCGCATAATGATGACGGCATCCGGGCTTTTCTGGATACCGTGGAACAGGACGGCTGCACGGAGGGCAGGAGACTGTTATTTGGTGTGGCGGCGGATAAGGATTGCAGGCATATGATACAGAGGGTGATCACGTCGGGATTATTCGACCGGATCGCTTTTACGCATATGCGGACGGCGAGGTCGCTTTCGCTGGAAGAACTGAAAGGTTTACTGACAGCTTATCCGGAAGACCGGTTTACTATGTATACGGAAGCGGATACGGCACTGCGGACGGAAGTCTCGGGCAGACAGCCAGGAGAACGGCTCTATATCGCGGGAAGCCTGTATCTTGTCGGGGAAATAAAGGAGTCTTTGGACCATGATCAATTTTGAAGAAGAACTGAAGAAATTTCATCCCAGTCTGGAAGTGGAAGACGCTGAGGAAGCTATCTACAATCAGGATCTGACCGATGCGGCGGATCTGTTGGTGAAAATGATAAAAGAATCCGAAGAAAAAGAAGAGAAATAAGGAGGGAGAGCATGTTTTGTTATAACTGCGGCTGCCATCTGTCAGAGCACGATTTCTGTACGTCCTGCGGAGCAGATGTATCCCTCTACAAGAAGATCATGTGTATGTCCAACCGTTTCTACAATGACGGTCTGGAGAAAGCAGGAGTACGGGATCTCACAGGTGCGATCAACAGCTTACGGCAGAGCCTGAAATTTAATAAGAACAATATCGAAGCCAGAAATCTGCTTGGACTGGTGTATTTTGAGACCGGAGAGGTCGTTGCGGCACTGAGCGAATGGGTCATCAGCAAAAATATGCGGCCTGAGAAAAATATCGCGGACGATTACATCAATATGCTGCAGTCCAATGCGGCCCGCCTGGATGCCATTAACCAGACCATCAAGAAATACAATCAGGCACTGGTCTATTGCAATCAGGACAGCAAGGATCTGGCTATCATCCAGCTGAAAAAGGTACTGTCCCTGAACCCGAAGTTCATCCGGGCACATCAGCTGTTAGCCCTGCTTTATATGGACAGTGAACAGTGGGACAGAGCGGAGAGAGAACTGCGTAAGTGCATGGACATCGACCGCAACAATACGCTGACCCTGCGATATCTGAAGGAAGTTGAGATGCAGCTGACTCCGGACGAGAATAGCAAGCAGACCGGACGCCGGAAGAAGGATGATGCGGTTCGCTACCAGAGTGACAATGAGATCATCATTCAGCCTTTGAATGTGAAGGAGCAGAAGAGTGCAGGTCTCTCTTCCCTGATCAATATTGCCATCGGTCTGATCATTGGTCTGGCCGTGATGTATTTTCTGGTGGTTCCGGCAGCGGTATCCAATGCCAACAATGAGGCCCAGAAGACCATCACCGACATTGGCAATCAGTTAGACACCAAGACCTCCCGGATCCAGGAACTGGAGACCCAGATGCAGGCACTGCAGACAGAGAATGATACGCTGAATCAGGAACTGCAGGGGTATGTGGGAACCGACGGTACGCTACAGACCATCGACAGCCTGTTAGCGGCAGCCACCACATATCTGGAGACGCAGGATATTACCCAGACGGCGGCTAACCTGGAAAGCATTTCGGCATCCGTGGATGTGGACAGTACTTCCGAAGCATTCCAGAAGCTGTACAAGACGTTGCTTGGCCTGATCGGGCCGCAGCTGTCCGCACAGTATTATGAGACAGGCTACAATGCTTACCGCAGCGAGGATTACGCGACGGCCATCGAGAACCTGTCCAAGGCAGTCATTTACGATGAGACCAACAAGGATGCCTGGCTGAGCCTGGGCAACTCTTACCGTAAGAGTGACGATGCCCAGAATGCCATCACCACCTATGACAAGATCATAGAGCTGTTCCCGGATACGGAGACGGCCAGAAGTGCCCAGAGATATCGTTCCCAGCTGGCAGAGAATACGGCACAGTAGGGAAGAACAATATACCATCAGACAATGACACACAACACACGAAAGAGAACTTGCGTAAAGTAAAGCGCGGGTTCTCTTTTCTTTTGAGTAAAAATGCTGGAAAACAGCGGAATGTGAGGAAATATGGAAGACTTTCAGATCATTGATAACTGCCTGATGGTGCGCATGCCGGAGGAAGTGGACCACCACAGAGCCTCCTATATCTGCGAAGGGGCGGACAGGCTCCTGGTCAGGGAAAACGTGGAAAATGTAGTGTTTGATTTTGAGGATACCCGGTTCATGGATTCTTCCGGGATCGGGATCATCATGGGGCGGTACCGCAAGATTTCCTGCTTCGGCGGACATGTCTATGCGATCCATGCAGACCGGCAGATCCAGCGGATATTCCGTATGTCCGGGCTTCACAAGATCGTCGAGATCCTGCCGGGTTAAACGTTGGAAGGAAGATTCTGTCGAAAATGAAAGAAATTATTCAAAAAATTATGAAAAACAGTGCAATAATAGGCGCAGAAATGAGGAGAACATGGTAGCAGAGAGGGAAAACATTCAGGTGACGGAAGAAAAAGAACTTTTGCAGCAGAGAACGCAGGGCAGCCGGAATGAGATGGAAATCGTATTTGACGCGGTCTCCTGTAATGAAAGCTTTGCCAGAGTGGCGGTGGCGGCTTTCATTACCCATCTGAATCCCACACTGGAAGAACTGGCGGATATCAAGACCGCAGTATCGGAGGCAGTAACCAATGCCATTATCCATGGATACGAGAATCTGTCCGGTTATACGAAGCATGGGGAGATGCGCCCGGCGTACAGCATTATCCATCCGGGAAAGGTAAGACTGCACTGCATTCTTGAGAACGATACGCTTTCCATCGAGGTATCGGATCAGGGAAAAGGCATCGAGGATGTGGCCAGAGCCATGGAACCGTTATTTACCACGAAGCCGGAACTGGAACGGTCCGGCATGGGATTTGCCTTTATGGAAGCCTTCATGGATGAGCTGGAAGTGGAGAGCATCCCGGGCAAGGGCACAAGAGTACATATGTGGAAGAAAATGCGCTGCGGAGACTGGATCGGAAAAGAGGACTGAGGCATGGAAGAAGTATCAGTACTCATCGGAAAGTCACAAAGCGGAGATAAAGAAGCGAGAGAAGTACTGATCGAGAAAAATCTGGGACTGGTGCATCACATTGTGAAAAGATTTCTGGGCAGAGGATATGACCCGGAGGATCTGTTCCAGATCGGCGTGATCGGCCTGATGAAAGCCATCGATAAATTTGACCTGAAGCTGGAAGTGCGGTTTTCCACGTATGCCGTTCCGATGATCACCGGAGAGATCAAACGGTTTCTGCGGGATGACGGTCTGTTAAAGGTATCCCGTACCATCAAGGAGGATGGGCTGAAGGTCAGACTGGCAAGACAGCGTTTACAGAGCAGACTGCACAGGGAGCCCACCTTACAAGAATTGTCCGCGGAGGCACAGCTGGACAGAGAAGATGTGATTCTGGCCATGGAGGCCGGAGCGGAGGTGGAATCCCTCTATAGCAGCAGCGGGCAGGAGGACGGCAGCGAGCTGTGTCTGGCGGACCGGGTGGTGGCCGCGGCCCACGGCTGTGTGGGAGCCAGCATGGGAAGCAGCGGTGCGGTGGAAAATGATGTGGAGAAGGACAGGCTGCTGGATCAGATGCTGTTGGCACAGCTGCTTGGGGAGCTTCCGGAGAGAGACCGGGAGCTGATCCGCATGCGCTATTTTCAGAATAAGACCCAGACGGAGATCGCCGGGATCCTGGGGATCAGTCAGGTGCAGGTCAGCCGCCTGGAGAAAAAGATCCTGCGGGAAATGCGGGAGATGGCCGGATAAGGGCCAATTCATTAATAATTCATAAAACAAATTTTTTCCTCTTCCTTTCCGTCGGAAATTCGATTATATTATATGAAGGAACTATTCAGCCCGCATTCGCAAAACCGCTCTTTCAGAGCTTGCTTTTTGCTCATGTGGTTATTTCGCCGTATAAATTATGTCAAATGTTCTTACGAATGCAAGCATTCGACGTACATATTGCCATAATTTGCACGGCTCTGAATAGTTATATATAATCTTATAGACCGCAATGCTGCATAGTTATAGAGAGACAGCATGAAAAAGGAGAGCAGGGGTACTTATGAAAAAACAAAATGAAAACGGACGGATCCCCGAGGATCGTCTGAGCAGAGCAAATAAGCGTAAGAAAAACAACACCATAGCATCCATTCTGGTCATGACCGGATGCCTGTTGGTGTTAGTACTGGTAACGTATGTTGCGGGAATCCTGTATTCCTGGATCGACAGCAAGTTCCAGAATAATGCCAACGATCTGGCGGCAGCAGCGGAAGCCGGAAGCCAGACGGAAGAGAGCACACAGGAAGTGGTGAAGACCTATACGCAGGAGGAAGTGGATGCCCTGATCGCTGAAGCAAAGCAGCAGGCTGAGGACGAGGAAGAGAACAAGATCCTCTCCGGGATCCGTGATGGTCTGACCTCCGGCACTACCATGGTAGAGACCCTGCGTCCTTACTATCCCAATGAACTGGTCGTTGTGAGCAACGGAACCTTTAATTTCGTACCCATTCGTGATGATTTGCAGAAAAATGATTATGTATTGGAGAACCTGAACATTCTCGAGGACGGAGAAGTGCAGTATATGCAGGACGGTCAGGTAGTATCCCACAAGGGAATCGACGTCTCCAAGCATCAGGGCAATATCGACTGGACCAAGGTAGCCGCAGACGGTGTGGAATTCGCATTCATCCGTGTAGGCCTCAGAGGCTACGGCACTGAGGGTAAGCTGGTGGAGGACGAATACTTTGAGCAGAATGTCAAGGGAGCATTACAGGCAGGAATCAAAGTAGGTGTCTACTTCTACTCTCAGGCCATCACAGACGAGGAACTGTTGGAAGAAGCCAATCTGGTACTGGAAAAGGTAAAACCTTATAACATCGAACTGCCCATCGTCTTCGACGTGGAAAAAGTCAGCGGCGGCAAGGGCCGTGCCAACGAACTGAGCGTGGAAGAGAGAACCCGCCTGACCGCCCTGTTCTGCCAGACCATCCAGGATGCCGGCTACAAGCCCATGATCTATCACAACATGGAGATGGGAACACTGATGCTGGATCTGGGACAGCTGGAACAGTACGATAAGTGGTTCGCTTATTATAATGATGATCTGTATTATCCGTATGCCTATAAGGTATGGCAGTACAGCGAAAAAGGTGCTGTGGACGGTATTAATGAGGAAGTGGATCTGAATATCTGGTTCGGGGACTTCTAAAGGGTGATTACGACGAAAGAGAAGATCTAGATGAAAGACTGTAGAAGGACATTACTGGACGAATTTGTGAAGCTGTCGAAGGATTGGGACAACAATAATATGTTATATAATTCTCTTATGTTTTCTAAATTATATCCTGGAGATGTTGAAAATAGCGTAGCAGATGCTTCACTGATGCCGAAGCAGAGTGATGAAAAGATGAGAAATGATATCATGACAAGCTGGTGGACTCCGACTAAAATCTTTTTATTGGGAAATAAGAAGGAGTTAATGCAAAAATCAAGGAAAGAATTGGAGGAAGTCTTATTGGAACGGATTCCTATGGGGAAGGATGAAGAGCAACTCCGAGAAAGCTTATCAAAAATTCGGCATGAAAAAACAGGGGAAAAAATAGAAAAAGACGTTATAGATGCATTTATGGGGTTCCTTGGATCAGTTTATGCCGTGGGCAATATGACAAGTGCAGCGGTGACATCCAGGGGTGGTGCCTTGGATAATTGGGATGCAAAACTGAAAAACATACATGAGAAGTATATAAAAGAAGAAAAAGCGTGGGTTGATTATGTAAAGACCAATAAATTTGAGTGTTATTTTGTGGATAAGGATCCGCGTAAGGAAATAATCCCATTTTGGAGTTATGGTCCCAGTAAATTAGCAAACGCAACGGATAAGGATTGGAAGGAATATTTCGAAAACGCAAAAAGAATGATTGAAGAAAGAGACAAATTGAAAGCCTGAATAGATATTCATTCACTTGCGAATATAGCTCCTATAATACAAATAATGATACTTTTTAAAAGTAAGACTTTAAATGAGACGGTTGCGGCCGTCTCGTTTTATGTAGCCAGAAATTTTTTATAACCTTATCCATATCCCCATATCCAAAAATCATTTTATTTTCTAAATATACTACCACTTATTTACAAAAATATTGCCATAGATGTTGTGGAGAAAGAGAGGAAGAGACGGGGAGGAAAGCATTATCAGGCATCTATGATGCATATGATATTCGGAGGAAATCCGGGAAGTAGCAAAAGGAGGCGTATTATTCATTGATGAAGCATATTCTCTGCAAGGCGAGATCGCTATTACGACATTGCTTCGGGAAATGGAAAACCACAGAGAGGATGTCATTGTGATATTTGCCGGGTACCCGGAACCTATGCAGGGGTTCCTTGACAGAAATCTCGGTATGCGGTCCAGAATTGTATTTCAGGTGAAATTTGAGGACTATTACAGCCAGAACTTCCCGGCAGGGAGGAATGCATAGGAATAAGCAGTGGGAACAGCATGCATAAAGCCGGTGGAGAATGTCTGACATGGGATTCTTGCGAGATTCCTGCGGAGGAAGAGGAGCGGGTGGATCCCAGAGAAAGGACCGCTTTGAATATCAGTTTTTCCGAATCCCCTGTATCTGGAGGCAGATTTTCCGGAGATGGAAGAGGTGCAGGATGAGAAGCAGAGAGCACACCGGGTTCGCGGGTGAGGCAGAAACTATATGGGACAAAGTATATTAAGGAGTCTGAATGAGTAGAAGCTATAAGCATACGCCGGTATATGAGGCGAAGGGGAACAGAAGCAAGGAGCGATCCCGCTTCCAGAAAGCTCGACAGATATCAGAAGTGCTACCGAAGGAAATGAGAAAAGGAGGAAGGATATGCATTATGTTATCGGCGACATACATAACGACCTGAAGAAACTGAAACAGATCCTAAAGCAGATCAATATCACCAGGGATGATGAACTGATCGTCCTTGGTGATGTGTTTGACCGGGGTGGAGAAACTGCGGACCCCTTCGGAGTATATTGTGCCCTTGCCGGCTTGCAGGGAAAGTGCTCCTGGATACGAGGCAACCACGATGACTGGCTGGCAAATTATACTTATGAGTACTTTAATACTCCGGAGAAAAAACGGCACAAATTAGCTCCCTACGGTTACAATAGTTTTGAACTGCTGCGACAGCGTATTACCGAAGTAGACATGCGGAACATTGCTGATCTGATCAAGGGACTGCCGCTACAGAAGGAACTGGAGCTGGAGGGAAAGAAATATCTGTTTGCCCATGCCATGACTTCCCATCCGGATGTCCGGGAAGAGGACCGATATTACATGCGGGGGACGATGGATATTGACTGTTTTTTCTTTGAAGGTATCGATGGATATATCTCCATGTGCGGTCATACGCCAACGGACAGCATTGTGTGGAAGAAGGACAGAAGATATCTGGACGAGCCGGGCAATTCCATCTGGTGCAACGACAGACATAACGTATATCTCTTAGATTGCGGATGTGGCTTTGCCGGTGGAAGACTTGCCTGTTTCTGTCTGGAGACAAAAGAGCGATTTTACGCCTGAAAACGGGAGGAGGATATTTATGTACAGGAATTATTCCTACAGGGAGGATCTTAAGGTAGAACTGACACAGTTGGAAGAAGAGGATGAAAAAGAGCGGTTCCTTGAGGGAAGTAAACATAAGAGGCTGATTCCCGGTTATGTTGCGTTGGAAGTCAAAGAAAATACCTGTAAGATATCTCCGGTGCTGTATCCGGAGTTTCGTGGGAAGGGATACTGGAAAGATGCCAGAGAACTTTTGCTGGAAAGAATCTTTAAAGAAAGATTTTTCACAGAAGAAAACGGAAGACGTGTTCCTTACCGGATCGACCGGGTGGAGATCGTATTGTATCAGAAACCCCGAGATATTGCCCGGAGTACGGAAGGAAAGCTTTTGTTTCGGGATTTGAAACCTTATTTACAGATATTCGGATATTTTTCTGTAGTGGACAGAGACAACTGGTCCGGTGAAATGTATAAGTACAGAGATGACATACCGGAGAAATACGATGACAGGCCCGTATATGGAATCGGTATGGAGGATAATCCCGATGCGGATACATTGCCGCCAAAGCGGCTGGTGATCGTGCTTTCAGAGAATGAAAAGGAAGAATCATGAAAAAGTTTATGGAACTGTTGGAATGCGATTTCCGTAGCGGAGAAAACAAATATTGTCTTTTAAAATCTCCGGAAGGCTTTACTTCTTTTCAGATACACGAGGATTACGGAAAAATCTTATGGATCAGAGATGACCTGTATCGGGAAAATTACCATAATGTGATCGAACCGCTGATCCATTATCCGGGAGATCGGAGATTTCTGAGTTCTCCGATCTGCGGATGCGACGAGAATCGGATTTAGAATCCTTCCTTCTTACGAACTAATCTTAACTCTCTTCTCTTAATGGCATTGTCCCATTCCATCCGTTCCCCGTCGTTCTCCAGGATCAGGCCGGGAACCGGGGTGGGTTTTCCATTGTCTCCCATAGCTACCATGACAAAATAAGCCCGGTTGATAGGGTGTCTGGTGCCGTCCTGCTCTTCGCGGTAGGTGTCCACGCGGACTTCCATGGAAGTGTGTCCCACATGGGTGACTTTACCGATCAGCACAATAATGTCATTCAGATAGGCACCGGATTTAAAATACAGGTTGTCGATGGCTACGGTGGTGGCATCCCTGCCGCAGTGACGTCTGGCAGTGGCTCCGGCTACTTCATCGATCCACTCCAACAGTCTTCCGCCGAACAGGCGCCCGAAACCGTTGATATCCGGATGAATGACCACATGCAGCTGATGTGTCTCGGAATCGGAGACTTTTTTCGCGGGAAGTGCACTCGTCTTTTTTTCTGTATTTTCAGTCGTATCTGCTGTATTCATAGTTGTAAAACCTCACATATATTTTGAAATCTAAAATTCTTCACTCAAAACGGCGCAAACAGTAAGTGGGGCAGCGTCTGCACATATATAAAGATAGTATAGCACATTTGGGAAAAAAGTGCCATACGTATATGATTTTCGGTTTTGGGATATTCTATTGTGTGCAGAAAAAGATCATTTGCAGATCCTTTGATAACTGCCGGGAGCAGAACTTTGCGAAAGGGGAACGGAGATGCTGATCAGACAATTATTGCTCATAGTAACCGGGGCCAGTTACGGCCTGCTGTCGGCAGCCGGAGTGTTTACAGTGCTGGTGGCGGTGGGGCTGATCCCCCGGTTCGCAGGCAAGACCCATACCGCACGTTATGTACTTCTCTATGAGGAAATGGTCATTTTCGGGACGCTGGCGGGATGTTTTGTTACGATTTTCCCAGAGTACAGTCAGTGGGGAAATTATCTGCGGGAACACTTCCCGGAACAGATGAGGCTGTGGACGGCAGCGGGCATTGGAGCACAGGCGGTTTTCGGGCTGTTTGCCGGAATGTTCATCGGCTGTCTGGCGCTGGCCATTGCTGAGATGCTGGACAGTATTCCTATTTTTGCCAGAAGAATCTCTTTCCGCCACGGGCTGGGCGGGGCCATTCTGGGGATGGCAGCGGGAAAGATCTGCGGGTCACTGTTTTATTTTGCCACAGAACTGCATCGGACCGTGCAATAAGCAGGGGAATTCTTCCGGAGGAGCAAGCACACAAATAATATGGACAATCTGGGAAAATATGTCTATGCAGAGCAGAAACGGCAGGAAGGGACAGGGTATATGAAGCAGCAGACGGTTTATCTGAAATGTGACAGAAGTGCGGAGGTGCAGGCACAGGATGTTTTCCTGAAAGATGTGGCAGAGATTCGCTGTCAGGATCCGGTATTGCAGGCAAAACTAAAAGCCATCAAAATTTATCATTTTCCCAAGGACGGCGAAAAACGATGTGTGATCAGTTGTCTGAAACTGGTAAGTCTTATGGAAGAAATCTGTCCGGAGATCGATGTGCAGGTGGTTGGAGAGACAGATGTGCTGGTGGAATGGATCTGTGTGAACAGACACAAAGGCTGGCAGCAGTGGATCAAGGCTGCTTTTGTGTGCCTGATCAGCTTTTTCGGTACAGCCTATACGATCATGGCTTACCATAATGATGTGGGGATCAATGAGGTTTTCACGGAAGTGTACCGGATGGCCATGGGTGCTGAACCCGGAGGCTTGAATACGTTGGAAGTATTCTATTCTCTTGGGCTGGCAGCTGGCATTATCGTTTTCTTCAATCATGTCGGTGGCAGGCGCCTGACCAAGGATCCTACCCCCGTCGAAGTCTCCATCAAAAACTACGAGACCGACGTGGATAAGACCCTGATCGAACAAGCAGGAAGAGAAGGAAAAGAGCTGGAAAGCTGACCTTCCCTTATTTTAGCGGAATCATTTCGGAATAAGAGGTATTCCCCTGGGAATCCTTCATGAAGAAGATGCATACGTAATTTTCCGGGTGATCCAGCGGCTGTACCACGGTATGATAATCGCCGGTCAGATCCACATCGAAGCCCATCATCCAGCCGGATTTTTCCCAGTCGAAGAAGTTCAACAGATTACCGTTATCATCCCGGGTCACGTAGCTGCATCTTGCCACTAAGGACATAGTCTCATAGTCATCCAGATGGATCAACTGCTTGCTGGCACTCTGCAATTCCGCATCGTCATGATCCAGAGGAATCGCACTACGGATGATACCATCGGGATATTCGTCGCTGACGACGATCTGTACTTTCGCCGTCTGGGATTCCCAGTTGTCAGTATAATTCATCAGCACCGCATGTGCCAGATAACGATTCTCTGTGTCGCTGATATCGGTCTCTGTCAGGATCATGGGAATATCGGAGAGACCGTCCTGATCCTGCATGTAGACAGCATTATTTTTGTAAGCAGCATGTAAGAAACCATTTTCATCCAGAGTCACACGGGTACTTCCCTGAATGAAGAGATACATATCATCGGCACGTTCGTCTTCCTCCGCGGTAATATAGCCTTCGTCCCTGGCTTTGCAGAGGATGTAGTAGCCGCCGGAGGCAAAGTTCGCCTGCTGTTCGGGGGTCAGCTGCACGGTAATGTCGGATTCATCGTAAGCACCGTCGTTCTGGGTGGTGACGGAAGTCTCCGCATTGGAGATCTCTCGATCTGCCAGCAGGGTGTCACCGTTTTCAATGGCGTAAAAGTCTTCCAGAAAACGGGTGTAATTGGGAGCAAAGTCCAGATAATATAACATTTCAATGCAGGCATCCCGGTAATCCGTATCCGTCTGGTAAGGATAGCAGATAGAGATTCCTCTGGCATTGTCCATGTTGGTGTCGGAATAGACGATACAGTTTTCTACGGCCTCTGTGGCAGCCTGTGCGGCTTCAGAATCATTCCCCACCAGTTCTAACAGATGCAGGACATCCACCATGCCGTAATTCATATCGGAGGAGTAAGTGCCGAAGTCTCTCACCCGTGCACGGTTACGCACCAGTCTGGGGTAATTCTGCACATCCAGAGAAGTGTCCAGTTCCGCAAAATAATCGTTCAGAGCTTCTTCGGCTTCAGCATAGGCGCTCAGATCGACGCAGGAGAGCGTCAGGTCGGAATACAGATTCGGATAGATGTCGAAGACGTATTCCCCGTAATCCATGTAGGAATCCACGATATATTCCCCCATGACATCGCCCGGGATCACCTCATCGGACAGATCTGACAGGAAATCGTAATTCCAGCCCCAACCGGGTTCGGTCTCCTGGGAGGCAATCATATAGTTGGCGTAGGGAGCCAGCACGGAAGCCACTTCCAGGGAACTCATCAGGCAGGCATCAAAGCCGATCCATTCCAGTTTTGTCATGTGTGCACCCACGGAATCTTCCAGCGCCTCGGACAGTTCATCCAGCGTCAGAAGGTCACGGAAATTCTCATCTACGCCGTAGCCCAGCACTGGTCCGCCGCCGTGATCCCAGAGGATCAGGCTGTAGGAATCTGCCGGGAAGAAATCAAAACCGTAATTTAAAAAGCTGCTCAAAGTCAGGGGATCCCCCATGTTTTCCGCCGGATAGGTATCCACGGGGACGAAACCGGTGTCGGTCAACAGCAGGACGGTGCATTCGTCACTGGACAGGCCGCGGTCCTGCCATTCGGATGCACCACCGGCATAGACCAGAATATTATTGTGCGCTGTGTCCACTCCGGCCGTTTCCATCTCGTCCAGATCCAGACTGGCATTACCGTAATCGGATTCCAGATCTGAGCCTACCAGATAGACCATGATGGTCTGGACCTCACCGATAGCATCCAGCGAGTCGTAATCCATCTGGGGAATAGGGGTGGAAGACGGCTGTGATTCGGTATGGTAAGTACCATGACCGTGAGGCGAGGATGCCTGCGAATTGTTTTGTCCGGCATACTCCAGGATCTGTGCAAATACGCCCATAGGCGTGGTACGGATGCGGCACCCGGTCAGAACCACGGGGACCAGCAGCAGACCCCAAAGGGCCCGTAACTTTTTCCTTGTTCTTTTTTTCATAATAATCTCCCTCATGAAATAAAATTTATACTCATCGCCCATTATCGCATGAAAAAAAGAGGGCGTCAAACAGTGTAATTGCTTACAATCTGAAAAAATACCAAAGAAAAAACAAAATTCTGGTTCTTTCTTTTTTTCGGAAAAAGATGGGGAGCCGGAATCCGGTGGACAGTCAGAACCACAGGAAAGAAGAAAAGACTTTTTTACAGGAAAACGGTGTGGACCTCATGATCCGGGTACATGACACCGGAATCGGTATGGCCATCACGGATCAGCTGGTACAGCTCATGGGCGGAGAAATCGTCGTAGAGAGTCTGAAAGATAAGGGCTCGGATTTCACCGTGTTTTTTCAGCTGCCTCTGGCAGAGGAAGGCAGTATCGAAGAGAAAACGACAACAGAGAATCGGGAACAGAATGCGGATAACGCGTTCCGCGGTCGCAGGATCCTGCTGGGCGGAGGTCTATTTCGACGGTATTGGATGGCTTCCGGTGGATGTGACACCGGGGTATTATTATGACGCGGTGAAATTGCAGCAGATGGTGGCGACACCGGATATGGTGCACAAGACACTGGCAGAAGATCATAATCTTATGGATGCGGAACAGATCACGGATACCGGAAATGATATGGATACCGCCGTGGCAGAGGTCGCGGAGCTGTTGAGAAGTCTGTTTTTATGGAAGAAAACTGTGTTAAAAGAAAATTTGTAAATAGAAGCATACATAAAAAGAGTGAAAAAGGACATTCTGTTATCAGAGAGAGCAGTCACAGAGTCTGCCTGCCGTGCAAGCGGCCGGGCGGCGGAAAGGCATGGTACATCTATGAAACAGGAAGACACAAAACAGGGCAATCAGCAGAAGATGCAGAAAGAGACCCCGCATATGTCCGGGAATCCGGCACAACCGGATGTACAGCAGAAGCAGGAATACGAACAGTATGTCAAATCGGTGACCCCCACCCACAATCTGTGGGCACAGATGGGAAAAGCGTTTCTGACCGGTGGGATCATCTGCTGTATCGGGCAGGGAATCCTGAACTATACCGGCAATGTGCTGGGAATGGATCCCCAGACGGCAGGCAGCTGGTGTTCCCTGATCCTGGTGTTTGCATCGGTGGTACTCACGGCACTGCATATTTATCCCAAGATCGCCAAATGGGGAGGTGCAGGAGCCTTAGTACCCATCACCGGCTTTGCCAATTCCGTGACAGCCCCGGCGGTGGAATACCAGAAAGAAGGACAGGTATTCGGTATCGGCTGCAAGATATTCACCATTGCAGGACCTGTGATCCTGTACGGAATTTTCGCCAGCTGGGCGTTGGGACTGATCTGCTGGGTGCAGCAGATGTTCGGGATCCAATTGTAAGTTGAACTGAAATAGAAAACAGTGTAAAATGACTTTGTCCGGACGCGGTTTCGGGCAAAGTTTTTTTATGAAATGTTAAAGGAGAGATTACCATGCAGATAGGAAAAGAGATGGCGATCCCGTCCATCCTGAAGATCGGAAACGGGGCATTAGGTAAGATCGGTGGTTATTTAAAAACGGAAAGTCTGGATCAGGTAGTGTTATTTTTCGGTAACGGACTGATCGATATGTTCGGAGAGCTGGTCATGAATTCACTGAAGGAAGCGGACGTGAATGTTCTGGAATACAATGAATTGGATACGGTGGATATTGACGATATCATTACGTTGGCTTTCGCCATTCCCAACAAGGCAAAGGCAGTGATCTCTATTGGTGGAGGCAAGGTCATCGATGCCGGAAAATATGCGGCATTTCTGCGGAACCTTCCTTTTATCAGTGTGCCGACTTCCAGTTCAAGCGACGGCTTTTCCAGTGCCAGCGCATCCCTTCTGGTGCAGGGAAAGCGTACTTCTGTCCCTGCCAGACTGGCTTATGGCATTATCGTGGATACCCAGGTGATCCGTACCGCTCCGGAGAAGTTCATTTACTCCGGCATCGGAGATATGATTTCCAAGATCACGGCACTCTATGACTGGATTTTCGAAGAAAAGGCCGGCTGCGGTGAGGTGAATGATTTTGCTGTGATGATCGCAAAGAAAGCGGTGAACAGCTTCGTTCGTACCCCTTATGAGAGCATCAAGGACGAGCTGTTCCTAAAAGAACTGCTGGATTCTCTGGCCATGAGCGGTATTGCCAACGAGATTGCCGGCAGCAGTGCCCCTACCAGCGGAAGTGAGCACCTGATTTCCCATGCATTGGATAAGATCCTGGAAGTGCCGCAGCTTCATGGCATCCAGGTAGGTATTGCCACCTATATCATGGCAAAGGTACAGGATCACCGTTACATCCGTGTCAGCACGGTACTTAAAGATACCGGATTCTGGGATTACGTGGCAACCTTACATATGAAGAAGGCCGATTTCCTCAAAGCCATCGACATGGCTCCCACCATCAAACCCCACCGCCATACCTATCTCCACGAGGAAAAATACCGCGAAGCAGCAAAGAAACTGGTGCTGGAAGATGAAGTTCTGAACCGGGTACTGGAGGATTAAGTGAAAATTCCGGGTAGACAGGTTACGCTGCTAAGCTGACTGTCAATGACGGGCAACTATCAGGAACGAAGTGGCATGTAAATCGGGCAGAAAAGGCGATTGTGGGTCTATACAGAAAAACGTAGCCCTGAGATACTCAAGAGGGCAAATAAATTTTATAATTTGAAGCATATGGGTCTATACAGAAAAATTGCTGTCAGGGATACTTGATTTTGTAAAAATGAGTATCTGGAGGAATATTTTTTCTGTATAGACCCATTTAACAAAATAAGACAATTAAAAAGCGAAAAAAATGGAACTCAAAAGAGAAAAATTCTGTATAGACCCACGAAAATGGAAACATTGACATTTGAACAAAACAGGTAAGGAAGTCAGCGCAGGAAATAGTAATAGATCATTTTTTCCACAAGCTCCGTATTCAACGGATATGCCTGATTTTCATAGGTTGTAAGCAAGTGAACGGAAGGAAGAATGCCATGCGCAGCATAAAGCTGTTGCTTGGAAAAGGCATTTTGACGATATCCGGGAGAATCCATCAGACCAAAGTGTTCCCAATAATACAATTGTTCTGTTTTAGGATGAAGAATTGTGAAATCAGGATAAAATTTAATATCGCCGAGGTTAAGGGCACATTCGTAACGAAATGGAATTTTGTTTGTATAAAGAAGCATGGCAATGATAGCTTCTGATTTTGAACGTACGCTGATGCCGTTGACAGCTTTATAGATGAGGTTTTCCGGATTTTTGGAATTGCGGTCGTAAGTCTCCTGCATCCAGGCTGTGTGTGAGGGAGATAATTGAAAATAGGAAGCTAACAATTCGCTATATCCGAGAGAAGCATCCTGTAATAATAGGGAACTTTTTATTGCCTTTGGACGATGTCTGTCATAAAAGCTGATAGCCTTTTTCTCCTGAAGTAATTCGTCCAGCAGGGAGGTGAGATATTTGCGCAGCGCTAATTGCTCAGCAAGTGCACGATCAGATTTAGGAATATATTTTTTAGAATGACCATCACTGGAATACCATTTGATATTTTCTCCATTATGTGAAATGATCAGTTTCCCCTGAGGTAATCGCTTCAATTGCTGTTGAATATCAGAGATTTTCTGTGTAAGATCAGTTCCGGTATGAATAAAATCAGAAAAAAATAAAGACATAAGAAACTCCTCCTTTGAGAAAATATAGAAAATAAAAGAAATAGTTATAGAAGACAGATACATAATCAGATTAAAACAGATAAAGCGAGAATTGTAAAGGACTAACAGCAATTTATATAAAGTTTATACTTTTTTTCTTGCAAAGAGAAAAGATTGCGTTATAATGTTAGATGGCTAACAAAAAAAGTTAGTTATCTAACATTTTTAACGAAATAACATTGAGTGTACGTCTTTTCATGCTATGCTAAAATGCAGAAGCTGATTTCAGCAGTTTATGGGTTGAAGTGTATAGTGTATAGAAATAAAGGAGACAGAATGAACGAGAAAGATGTACTGGCGAACCGCCAGCTTGGATTTGAGCTCAAGGCCGCCAACAACATGATCCGCCGGAAGATGGAAGTGATCTTCGCCCAGCAGGATGGTTATGAACTTAACGGAATGCAGGGACCGCTTCTGGGATATCTGTATCATAAGAGCAGACAGGGAGATGTCTATCAAAAGGATGTGGAGAAGGAATTCAGAATCCGCAGATCTACGGCGACGGTAATGCTGCAGAGCCTGGAACAGAAGGGATATCTCGTCCGGGTGGCTTCGACGGAGGATGCGAGATTGAAACGAATTCTTTTAACAGAGAAAGCAATCCGGCATCATGATCTGATCGAAGAGCAGATCCGGATTTTTAACCGGGAGCTGGAGGATGGTATTACCGAAGAAGAGAAACGGGCATTCTTAACTATTTTAGATAAGATGATGCAGAATCTGGGAATGGACGGTGAGCGCGTGGAAAGTTCCAACGGACCATGCCGAAATGAGTGATGTCAGCAGTCATTCCTGACAGGCAGATCACCGAGTATTTATCAGAGCAGAAAAAGCAGAAACAGCAAAGAAGCAGCCAAGAAATAAAAAAGAAGCAGTAAAGAAATAACAAGGAAATTATATAGAACTAACAAGAAGAAAAGCAGAAAGGAAATCAGCTATGATTAAAACATTAGCCAGACAGATCAAGGAATATAAGCGTGCATCCCTTGTCACACCCATATTCATGATCCTGGAAGTAGCCATGGAAATGGTGATTCCGCTCCTGATGGCATCCATCATTGATGACGGTGTGCAGGCGGGAGATATGAAACATATTTTTGCCATCGGTTGTTACATGATCCTGGCAGCTATTGTCGGATTGTTCGCCGGTGTCATGGGTGGTAAATACGGTGCGAAAGCATCCACCGGTTTTGCCAGAAATTTAAGAGAGGCCATGTATGAGAACATTCAGACCTTCTCTTTCTCCAACATTGATAAGTTCTCCACGGCAGGACTGGTCACCCGTATGACCACGGATGTTACCAATATCCAGAACGCTTACCAGATGCTCTTACGTATGTGCTTCCGCGCACCGGTCAGCCTGATCTGTGCTATGCTGATGGCGTTCCTGATTAATGCAAGAGTGGCAAGTATTTATCTGGTGGCGGTAGTGTTCCTTGGAATCGTTATCATTTTTATTATGAGAGCAGTGTCCAAGTATTTCAGTGAAGTATTCAAGAAATACGATGATTTAAATGCCAGCGTACAGGAGAACGTAGCCGCACAGCGTGTGGTAAAGGCTTATGTGCGTGAGGACTATGAGATCGACAAGTTCCATAAGGCCAGCTACAACATCTACAAGATGTTCAAAAAAGCAGAATGTACCATGACTTATGTATGGCCGGTAATGCAGTTTACCGTATACGGCTGTATCCTTGGAATCAGCTGGCTTGGCGCTCACATGATCGTTGCCAGCCAGTTGACTACCGGTGAACTGATGAGCCTGCTGACCTATTGTATGACGATTCTGATGAACCTGATGATGTTAGCCATGATCTTCGTTATGATGACCATGAGCGCTGCCAGCGGAAAGCGTATCGCGGAAGTATTAAATGAAAAGGCGGACATCACCAACCCCGAACAACCTGACTACGATGTGACAGACGGTAGTATCCGTTTTGATCATGTGACCTTCCGCTATAACAAACAGAGTGAGAAGCCGGTACTGGATGATTTGAACTTTGAGATCAAAGCCGGAGAGACCATCGGTATTCTGGGTGGTACCGGTAGTTCCAAGACCAGTCTGGTGAACCTCATCAGCCGTCTGTATGATGTAAATGAGGGTACGGTCTATGTCGGCGGTAAGGATGTCAGAAGCTATGATCTGGAGACTCTGCGTAACGAAGTATCTGTAGTATTACAGAAGAACGTGCTGTTCTCCGGTACCATCTTAGAGAATCTCCGTTGGGGCGACGAGAATGCTACTGAAGAGGAATGCATCCGTGCCTGTCGTCTGGCCTGCGCCGATGAATTCATTGAGAAGATGCCAGAGAAATACAATACCTATATTGAACAGGGCGGAAGTAACGTATCCGGCGGACAGAAGCAGAGACTGTGTATTGCCAGAGCACTGCTGAAAAAGCCGAAGGTACTGATTCTGGATGACTCTACCAGTGCCGTGGATACCGCTACCGATGCGAAGATCCGTAAGGCATTTGCTACGGAGATCCCCGGTACGACGAAAATCATCATTGCACAGCGTATCTCCAGTATTCAGGATGCAGATCGTATCATCGTTATGGATAACGGTAAGATCGATGCATTTGCACCTCACGAAGAACTGCTTCGTACTAATGAGATCTATAAGGAAGTATATGAAGCCCAGACCCAGACGGGTGGCGGCGACTTTGATGAGAATGGAGGTGAGTCATAATGCCAGGACCTATGGGCGGCGGAATGCGTGGACCCGGCAGAAGAATGCAGGGCCGTACACGTATTGAGAATCCGGGAAAAGTATTTAAACGACTGATGGCGTATATCTTTAAAAATTACGGCATTCACTTTATCTTTGTGTTGGTCTGTATTGTACTGAGCGTTGTGGCAAGCATTCAGGGTACTCTGTTCATGCAGAGACTGATCGATGACTATATCATGCCCATGATCGGACAGGAGACTCCGGACTTTGGCAATCTGTTCCGGGAAATTGTCCGTGTGGCTGGTTTTTATCTGGTCGGTGTGGCGGCCACTTATGCTTACAACCGTATCATGGTAACCATAACTCAGGGAACACTGAAGAATCTCCGTGATGATCTGTTCGAACACATGGAAAAGCTGCCGATCAAGTATTTTGATACCCATTCCCACGGCGATATCATGTCCATTTACACCAATGATATTGATACTTTACGTCAGATGATCAGCCAGAGTATCCCGCAGGTATTTTCCAGCTTCATCACCGTAGTCGGTACCCTGGGAAGTATGCTAGTATTAAGTGTGCCTTTGACAGCAGTCAGTCTGATTATGGTGGCACTGATGATGTTCGTCACTGGTAAGGTAGCGGGCTTAAGCGGAAAATATTTCGTAAAGCAGCAGAAGAATATTGGTAAAGTCAACGGTTACATTGAGGAAATGATGGAAGGCCAGAAGGTAGTCAAGGTATTCTGCCATGAAGATAAGAGTCTGGAGGAGTTCAAGGCTCTGAATGATGAACTGTGCGACAGCGCATACAATGCGAATAAGTTCGCAAACCTGATGGGACCCATCAATGCCCAGCTGGGGAACTTAAGCTATGTGGTATGTGCCATCGTCGGTGGTGCCATGGCGCTTGGTGGTTTCGCAGGACTGACGCTGGGTAAGCTTGCCAGCTTCTTAACTTTTAACAAGAGCTTCAACATGCCTATCAGCCAGGTCAGCCAGCAGCTGAACAGTATCGTTATGGCACAGGCTGGTGCCAAGAGAGTCTTCGATCTGCTGGATGAGCCGGTAGAGACCGACGAGGGATATGTGACCATCGTCCGTGCCAAGAAGGTAAACGGCAAGATCGTGGAGTGTACCGAGAGAACCGGTATGTGGGCATGGAAGCATGTACATCAGGCGGATGGATCTGTAGATTATATTGAATTACAGGGTGAAGTGGTATTCGACGATGTGGACTTCGGTTACAATGATGACAAGATCGTGCTGCATAACATCGAGATGTATGCAAAGCCCGGTCAGAAGATCGCATTCGTAGGCTCCACCGGTGCCGGCAAGACCACGATCACGAACCTGATCAACCGTTTCTATGATATTCAGGATGGTAAGATACGTTATGACGGCATCAATATCAACAAGATCAAAAAAGCGGATCTGCGGAAGTCTCTGGGTATCGTATTGCAGGATACCCATTTGTTCACCGCTACCGTTATGGACAATATTCGTTTCGGTAAGCTGGATGCTACAGACGAGGAAGTCATTGCCGCAGCAAAACTGGCTAACGCGGATACCTTTATCCGTCAGCTTCCGGATGGTTACAACACAGTCCTCACCGGTGACGGTGCGAACTTAAGCCAGGGTCAGAGACAGCTGCTTTCTATTGCCAGAGCAGCCGTAGCGGATCCTCCGGTACTGATCCTGGATGAGGCTACCAGCTCCATCGATACCCGTACTGAGAAAATTGTACAGGACGGCATGGATAAGTTGATGAAAGGAAGAACCACCTTTGTCATCGCCCACAGACTGTCCACTGTCAAGAACAGTGACTGCATCATGGTTCTGGAACAGGGCCGCATCATCGAGCGCGGCAACCACGATGAACTCATCGCCCAGAAGGGCAGATATTACCAGTTGTATACCGGTAATGCCATCGCAGAAGGCTAAGTGAATAGATATACTATAAAAAACAGTGCCAGGATCGGCACTGTTTTTTATATGAAGTATTTTATAAAGAGGACTTAACCCGAGATCAACACCCAGGTATCCCGCCAGCGTAAGTATTTTACTACAAAATCCACATCCACCGGCTGCCCCGAAAGTACCGGATAGAACAGCAGGAACAGACCGAAGGCCAGCACGGCATAGGCACAGCAGATGACTGCAAAAGTGCGGTTGGATACCCGCTTTTTCAGCTGCATCAGGCTGTATACGATCATCAGTACCACAAACGGTGTGCTGGGGAAATAGTGGTAGATGAAGGTGATTCTGGTGACGAAGAACCAGGGCAGATATTGCGCCAGGTAGCCAACCACCAGAAATGCGGCAGCATGATATTCTCTGCGGGACAGGGGAGTTGTCGCAGAGGAAGCGGCAGCTTTGCCTGTCAGGGCACGCAGGAAACTGCTGTGGGTGACAAGCAGATACAGCACATACAAAAATGCCGGAATGCCGCCCCACCACACCAGAGGATTACCGAAGGCACTGATCCCTTCCTTGACGGCATCAGTCACATAACCGGAATAATACCAGATCGGACGTACCATGGTCGGCCACTCATACCAGGAGGAAGAGTAGGGATGTGTCGCCTCCAGACCACTGTGGTAATTGAACATGGAAGTCTGGTTGGTCAGCATACGGTCAAAAAGTCCCGGATGGGAATTGTCTACAAAGGGCAGGTAGGACAACAGATAGATCACTGCCGGAACCAGCACGAAAAAGGTCAGGCAGAAGTCGATCGTCTTTACCGTATAATCCGGGAATTTCTTTACAATCTGCTGATGCTCCATGCCGTTGGTGCTTTTTCCGGGATGGGCTTTGGCATAGAGGTATTCCCGGTAGCGTCGCAGCAGATGCGCAAAAAACAGCAGTGCCAGTCCACAGCCTGCATAGATACCGGTCCATTTGCTGGCAATTCCCAGTCCCATGCAGATGCCGCATAAGCCCAGAGACACAAAGGTCTTATACAACGGTGTATCGTAAAAACTCATAGAACAATAGTAGTACATAAAATAGTACATTGCAATCACAAAGAACGTGATATAAACATCGATGGTGGCAATCCTTGTCTGCGTAAAATGCATAAAATCAAAGGCAAACAGGAAGCAGGCCAGAGCTGCCGCAGGAGTATTCCTTGTCATTTTTTTCCCCAGCAGGTAGATAAACGGCAGCATGGCAATGCCGAACAGAGTACCCATGATACGCCAGCCGAAAGGATTCATTCCAAAGATGGCAACACCCAGGGCGATGAAGATCTTGCCCAGAGGCGGGTGGGTATTTTCGTAGGTCGGCAGGCCGTGAAGGAACTCGTAAGCCGTGCGTGCGTGATAGATTTCATCGAAATACATGCTGTTGCGGAAGGAATAGCGTTCCGGGTACAGATCGCTTTCGTCAAACAGTGCAGGGTAGGCATCTGCGTTCAACGGGCGTGTGATGTTGCCATTCGCGTCCAGGAAGACCAGTTCAATCAGAGAGGCATCATTATCCGTCAATGACAGACGCAGATATCTGGTTGTGGCAGACACATCAGAAGTACCGCTTTCTGTGGCCTGTGTCAGCAGATCCTGCAGGGAGACATCCTGCCAGGTGAAGACATTGTTTAAAATGATCTCACCGAGATAAGTCCAGGAGTCTTCGGCATTACTTTTGACATCCATCCCAAAATGTCGCTGGTGCCAGGGAGCCAGATAACTGGCCATAGTCACAGGCAGCGCATCTTCGGGGAATTCCAGCTCGATGGCCTGTAATTCTCCCGACATATCATAAGTCGTTGTCGGAGCTTTGCGGTCTCCCAGATCATAGAGGGCAAAGCAGCTGTACAGAATACCGATTGCCAGCAACAGGCACAGATCCAGTTTCGTGAAACGGATTCTCTCTTCGGAAGGAATGGGCTCCAGGGGAGAGAGAAAATGTTCCCGAAGCCGCTGCCCCAGACCTCTGGCGGGGCCGGCAGGAGTATTATGCCCGGAAGCTTTGCGGCCTGTTGCGGTCTGCGTCTTCGCATTGGTGGCAGTCCCTGCTGCATCGTGAACATAATATTTCCAGATGATCTTATAGAAATAATACAGGCAGCACAACATTCCGGCAGATACCAGCAGAATGATGGGAGCCTTGCGGTCATAATTCTGCGGATCGTAATGGTACAGCACATTGGCGGTGTTGTAAAAATGCAGCACTGCAAAGCCACTGAAACATTTCCAGAGAGGTGTAGAGGGCCGGTACAGGCAGCAGAAAAGCAACAGGGCCAGAGCGGGATACATATAACGCTCATGCATACGGACGGAGAACAGGAACATCGTCAGGATGATAAAGGCACCGAGACAGAAATATCTTGAAGGCTCTTTCCGGCAGCGGGCTGCAATAAGGAAGGTAAAGAGCACGATCAGCAGGATCACGATAGTGCCCCAGGTCTTACAGGGCAGGAAGAGGAAAATCGTGTTCTGGTCGATCCAGTTCATTCCTAATAGTCCCCAGAAATTGTAGGCATTGATGGCTGCATATTCATAGGATCCCAACGTTGAAGTATATTGTGAGATCGCAGCGGTTAATCCGAAAGGAGCGCACAGAAGGAACATTCCGCAGATGACAGACAGACCACCACATAAGTTATAGAAAAATTTCCTCCAGGAAAAATCATGTAAGAATACATGATCCCAGATCCCTGCCAGGAGTACCGGCGTGAAGATCAGCATCTGTGGTTTCAACAGGATACCCAGACCGTAGACCGCATAGGCAGGAAGCATGTTTCCCTCCATGAGGAACAGACACATGAGGATGACCATCAGTGTGTATACGGAATCCACCTGCCCCCAGCAGGAAGAATTCAGAATGATTGCCGGCTGGAACAGATATGCGGAGGAAACAAAGATTCCCTGCAGCTCGGAAAAATGCAGCCGTTTTACCGCCTCTCTGTAGAGTAGGAAACCGCAGGCAATATCACACAGAATCGCCGGCATTTTTAACAGTAAAATATGCAGATCGGAATAATAAGGAATCTGCAGCAGAGAGCGTAACGCTCCGACCAGATACAATACATACATGAAACCGGGCGGATAGTCCGTAAACGTCTCGGCGGAGTAGAATTGTCCGGGACCTAAAGTGAAGATCCGGTCAGCCCAGGCTGCAAAACAGGCGATATCATTACTGAAGCCGTGGGTGGTGTATGCAAGGAGCAGGCGCAGAAGCAGGGCACCTCCAAATACAAGCAACAGAAGAGAACGCCGGCTGCCGGTATTGCGGAAATGAGAACTGTTCTGAAAGCCTGTATAGCAGACACCGCACAAAAGCAGTGAAAGCAGTGCAAAAAGATGTATCATAAGATTTTATTCCCCCAATAGTTTCTTATTTAAAGTTATACCTTAAAAATATCAAAAAATAACTCTTTCGTAAAGACGAATGCGGAAAAATAAGGTATAATCATTAACAAATTATAACGATTCTTGCAGGAAGGGGAAACTGGCATGAAAAATAAAAAAGCGGAAAATGCGATCACAGCAGTGCTGGCGGCAGCGGTACTGGTGACCGGAGGAATGAGTCTGCATTCTTATCTGTCAGAACAGAGAGCAAAAAATGAATACGATGCCATCCGCCAGGAGGTGGTGGCAGAGCCTGCGGCGGGGGAAACACAGGAAGAGATTGCGGAGAAAAATTATCCGGAGCTGCAGATCGACTTTGCCGAACTTATCAGGACCAACCCGGATTTTCGTGGATGGCTCTATTTTCCGGCATTGGACATCAGTTATCCGGTGGTACAGGGGGAGGACAATGACTATTATCTGAAGCATTCCTTCGAGGGGGAGAGTGTGAATGCTGGATGCATTTTCATGGACTGTGGGGCTTCAGCAGACTGGTCAGACAGGAATACCTTTGTATTCGGACATAATATGCGGGATGAGAGCATGTTTGGGGCTTTTAAAAATTTGCTGAAGGGGACGGCAAGCTGCGAGGAGAATCCTTACTTCTATATATACACGGAAGATAAAGTCTACATTTATGAGATTTTTTCCTATTATGAAACAAAGAGTACCAGTGACCGTTTTGCCACGTTTACCTCAGATGCCTCCTATGATGATTATGTGCAGTGGGCCACGGAACATTCCCTGTATGCTTCAGATGCAGACTTAAGTGACAGGGGAAATATCGTATCCCTATCTACCTGCTACGGCTCATCCGGTACAAAAAGGCGGGCTCTGATCCATGGAGTCCTGACAGAAACGGCTGTATACTAAGGCTTATGTTACAAAAATAGCAAATGATACTGAAAAGATCAAAAATATAATAAAAATCTGAACCTTTTTTGAAATGGCGCCAGTCTTAATGATTGTAAAGAGGAACGAAAACGTTTAAAGACGTTGAAACACGCAGTTTCATTGAGGGAGAAATCAGATGAGCAGATTTAGCAAGTATGTAAGGGAAAAAGTGGTAAAGGTTCTGGTGACAGCACTGGTTGTAGGTTCTGTTGCAGGGAACGAAGGGATTGCTGTGCAGGCAGCAGGTACGGATTTAAATGATCCATTTTCATTTGTATTATATACAAATGAATTTGTATCCTCAAATCTGGACCATATTGAGGGAAATGCCGCAATTAAAGAATTAAAGGTTTCCATGGTAAGCTATGGGGGAAAATCTTATCTGGGAGATCTTTCTGCTCCGAATCAGATTCTTAAATATACAGCGTCAGGCAGAACAGACGAAAAGGAACTGATAATTCCCCTTACTAATTCTGACGGAACCCAGAACTCTGTTGAGCGGGAAGTGACTGGACAGGGTTATAATATTATAGCTGGTGAAAATAAATTATATACTGGAAATCTTCTGAAGAACTGTGAGGTATGGGATACAGATATTGCATCTGAGATCAGCAATGTCCTGGCAGGTAATATGGTACAGAAAAGCAAAGATTTATATGCTATGGCGAATGAAGACAGCGATACACAACTGGTATTGAATGTAACAAGTGCTGAGTTAAATACCAGGATGGAAGACTATGACAAAGAGATCACCGGCGCAGCTTTTTATGGAAAAACAGTTGTGGTAAATGTAAGTGATTCCGGTACAGTGAATATTACCGGCTGGATGAATGCGCATGGTGCAAAAAAGCAAGCATTGGAACATCAGCTGTGGGCAGACAGAATTATTTGGAACTTTGGCAATGCAACAGAAGTTAATGTAAATTCTATTTTCGGATATATTCTGGCTCCGAATGCAACTGTCTATAATGGCGGAACTGTTGTCGGAGGCATCATAGCGGATAAGTATAAGCAGGGTGGAGAGATTCACTGTCCGTGCGAACCGGATGAGCCGGAACCTACGCCTACGCCGACGGTACCGGTGGTAACCGAAGAGCCTACGCCGACACCGACGGTACCGGTGGTAACCGAGGAGCCTACGCCGACACCGACGGTACCGGTGGTAA
>ENA-OYXO01000007-OYXO01000007.1-human-gut-metagenome-genome-assembly--contig:-NODE-7-length-153194-cov-32.559903_pt1 | contig 153194 bp, 121 predicted proteins | sample MGYA00244219_ERZ653425 | MGnify/ENA primary metagenome ERZ653425 (study PRJEB26926, sample SAMN06164965) | human gut metagenome | biome: ENVO:00009003; feature: ENVO:2100002; material: ENVO:00002003... | reverse complement strand
GCGGTACGCGAGCTGGGTTCAGAACGTCGTGAGACAGTTCGGTCCCTATCCGGCGCAGGCGGAGGATATTTGAGAGGAGCTGTCCTTAGTACGAGAGGACCGGGATGGACGGACCACTGGTGTATCTGTTGGCTATCAGAGCCATGGCAGAGTAGCCAAGTCCGGCAGGGATAAACGCTGAAGGCATCTAAGCGTGAAGCCCCCCTCAAGATGAGATATCCCTCAGAAATGAGTAAGACCCCTTGAAGACTACGAGGTAGATAGGAATGAGGTGTAAGCACAGCAATGTGTTCAGCTGACATTTACTAATCGGTCGAGGGCTTGACCAAAGGTTTTGGATAGGAAAAGGATGTAAGTTAAGGTATAAGAGATAGAGTTTCAGTGTTCGGTTTTGAAGGTACAAATTGTTATCTTCAGGAATGGCCCAGTGGCTCAGTTGGTTAGAGCGTCGCCCTGTCACGGCGAAGGTCGTCGGTTCGAGTCCGATCTGGGTCGTTAAAGGATTTTAATCCTTGTGGGGTCTTAGCTCAGCTGGGAGAGCATCTGCCTTACAAGCAGAGGGTCATAGGTTCGAGCCCTATAGGCCCCATTTCTAGTGAAAACGGTTTTAAATGTTACGCCAATGTGACTCAATTCATGACGATTGAGGAGTGAAACGAGTCAAGCGTAGGCAGAACTGCTGATTACAAATCAGCTGTTATGAATACGCCGATGTGGCTCAATTGGCAGAGCAGCTGATTTGTAATCAGCAGGTTATCGGTTCGAGTCCGATCATCGGCTTTATGGAATACAATTCCATATGGATGGATTCCCGAGTGGCCAAAGGGGACAGACTGTAAATCTGCTGCAATTTGCTTCGGTGGTTCGAATCCACCTCCATCCATTTTCTTTTTCAGGAATATTTTTGAAAAGGAAAACATATCATATACAACATAATATCGCGGGGTGGAGCAGTCTGGAAGCTCGTCGGGCTCATAACCCGAAGGTCATAGGTTCAAATCCTGTCCCCGCTACTAAGATCTGAGTGAAAATTCAGATCTAAAATGCCCAGATAGCTCAGTTGGTAGAGCAGAGGACTGAAAATCCTCGTGTCACTGGTTCGATTCCGGTTCTGGGCATTTGTAATATGCAAAAATAAATATTTATGGGATACTAGCTCAGTCGGTAGAGCACTTGACTTTTAATCAAGTTGTCGGGGGTTCGAATCCCCCGTGTCTCATTGCAGAGAGATCAATATACGGTTTGTATATTGATCTCTTTTAATTTACGCGAGCAACGAGCCAAAGTCCGTGCTTGCACGAGATCTTGGCGACTGCCGCGATAACTTGAGAAACTCGCGAAGCGTGTTTCTCATAGTTTTTCCAGGCACAAGAGAACCTATATCAGACCATTGCCTGCACAAGAATGATATGCTAAAATAATTCGTCGGAAACAAAGAAATCAACGAAAGAGATTTAAAATCGAAATGGAAAGTAAAGTAAAAGAATTGCGTTACGCAATCGTACAGTCCATACCAGTCATGCTGGGATATCTTTTCCTGGGATTTGCCTTTGGACTGATGCTGAATGATGCAGGATACGGCTTCTGGTGGGCCTTTTTTATCAGCTTGTTTGTGTATGCGGGAAGCATGCAGTTTGTGTTGGTCACCTTGCTGACGGCGGGAGCAAGTCTGTGGTATACACTGATCATGACGTTGTTTGTCAATGGCAGACACATATTTTACGGACTTTCTTTTGTAGAAAATTTCAAAAAAACGGGTATAACATATCCTTATATGATCTTTTCCCTTACGGATGAGACGTTTTCTCTGTTATGTGATCTGAAAGTTCCTGAGGGAATGCGTGAGGAACGAGTCAGCTTCTACATTTCTCTGTTGGATCATTGCTATTGGATTCTGGGAAGCTGTGTAGGTGAACTGGCCGGAAGGGTCCTGCCAATCGACACTACGGGAATTGACTTTTCCATGACGGCATTATTCACAGTTATAGTAGTCAACCAGTGGATGGATACGAAAGAACATAAACCGGCAGTCATCGGAGGCGTTGTCGGAGTTCTGTGTTTACTGGTACTGGGCGCAGACACCTTTTTATTACCTGCATTGACCATTGCCGCAATCATATTATTAGGAGTTAAGAAAAAATGTTACATTCCGTCGCAATCATAGCAGTTGCAGCTATTGTTACTTTGATCATACGGGCAGTTCCTTTCGTGGCATTTGGTGGAAAGAGAGAGGTTCCGGAAACAGTCACATATCTGGGAAAAGTACTCCCGCCGGCCATTATGGTGATTCTTGTTATTTACTGTGTAAAAGGAATTAATCTGTTTACCGGCAGTCATGGATTTCCGGAATTGCTGTCTATTGCCGTGGTGGCATTGCTTCATATCTGGAAGAAAAATACGTTGCTGAGTATAGCTGTAGGGACCATACTTTATATGATATTAGTGCAAGTAGTATTCTAAAACAGTGTGAAAAGGCTTTTTTTCAGCCTTTTCACACTGTTTTTTTACGAAATTAAATGCTATAATGAGCGCAACAGAAATAAGATGAGGGAGAAACAGAAGATAAAATGGAAACCGATAACAAAGAATTAAAAGAAGAAACAACAAAGAAAGAGGCTGATAAGAAAGAAACGGAGAGCAAAGAGGAAACAAAACAGCCTGTGGAAGAGACAGCGGTACAGAAGAAAAAGAGCAAAAAATGGATTGGTATTGTAGCAGCTGTAGTTGCAGTAATTCTATTGGCATATGGTGGTGTGGCAATTTACTACCAGTCTCATTTCCTGAATCATACTTATATCAATAACAGTGATTGCAGTAATATGACGGCGACAGAGGTAGCGGCGATCATGGATCAGCAGTCACAGCAGTATAGTTTACAGATTCTGGGCAGAGATGAGAACGGTGTGCAGGAAGAGATCGGTACGATCACAGCATCTGAGATCGGAATGTACTGGGTGGATACTTTGAATGCGGCACAGGAGCTTTTGGACAGACAGAATGAATTCCTGTGGATTGAGATGCTGTGGAGTACGCAGAATCATGATGTAGTTCAGGGTGTGTCCTATGATGCAGACAAATTGCAGGAACAACTGGCACAGATGCCTGCACTGCAGAACAAAAATATGATTGCACCGGAAGATGCTTATATCAGTGAATATTCCGAGAAGAACAAGAATTATGAAATCATTCCGGAGACCATGGGAATAGAGTTGAACAACAACCTGGTAGAAGAAGTAGTATCCACAGCAATCATGCAGGGAGATACCACGGTAGATCTGGAGGAGCAGGGCTGTTATGAAACTGCCAAAATAACGGCAGAGGATGCAGCGCTGGTAAAAGCCTGTGATACCATGAATAAATGGGTCAGCGCACAGATCACCTATGACTGGAACGGCAATAAGGTTGTCGTAGACGGAGATACGATCCATGAGTGGATCCAGACGGATAACAAGGATCCCCAACTGGACGAGGAAGCAATCGAGGAATTCGTAGCAGAGCAGGCCAAAGAATACGATACCTATGGCAAAAAGAGAAAGTTTACCACAGTTCAGGGAATCGAGCTTACCTTGCCCAGCGGAGCTTACGGCTGGAAGACCGACCGCGAGGAAGAGGTCAAAGAACTGACAGCTTCTATTGAAAAGGGAGAAAACATCGACAAGGAACCGGTATACAGCAGCAAGGGAGCACAAAAGGGAAGTGACGATATCGGTAATTCCTACGTGGAAATTGATCTGACGAATCAGCATCTTTATCTGTTCCAGAATGGAAGCATTGTATTGGAGACAGATTTTGTATCCGGTAATATGAGCAAAGCGGGCTGCATGACCCCTCCCGGAGTGTTCGGACTGACCTATAAGACAAAAAATGCTGTATTACGCGGTGCGGATTATGAGACGCCGGTAAACTACTGGATGCCTTTTAACGGAAATGTCGGAATGCATGATGCTACCTGGAGAGGAAGCTTCGGTGGAACCATCTATCTGACATCAGGCTCTCACGGTTGTGTCAATCTGCCACTGAATATGGCGGCAGCTATTTATGAATATGTATCTACCGGTTTCCCAGTAGTATGCTATTACTATTAATGCGAATCAGTGTGGCTATAGATGAGGGGATATTGAGAAGGAAGGCAGTTTTATGAAACAGCGTTCAGCAAAAAAAGTGCAGAAGTGGAAAGAGAGATTTGAAAGAGAACGACAGTTAAGGCAGGAGATCCGGGCGGTAGCACCGGATATTCTGCGTTCTAAGAACTTTCGCTCCACACGGTCACATGTACAGCACGGTAACATGACAGTCAATGATCACAGTATGAATGTGGCAAAATATAGTCTTGCCATCAGCGAGAAGCTGCATATTCCCTGTGAAAAAAAGGATTTGATCCGTGGGGCATTATTGCATGATTACTTTCTGTACGACTGGCACACGCCGGATCATATCAGCCCCCATAAGCTGCATGGCTTTTATCATCCGGGAAGAGCGCTTCACAATGCACAGAAGGAATACCATCTCACTCCCAGGGAAAAAGATATTATAAAAAAACATATGTGGCCGCTAACAATCTCCGCAGTTCCCATGTGTCGTGAAGCCTGGATCGTCACCATGGCAGACAAATGGTGTTCGCTTATGGAGACATTTCATGTACATAAGGGACATGGAGCCCTGATCGAGAAGCTTCGGAAGATTGAAGAGGAGCAGGGAAAATAAAAGGGTGGAAACCCAAAACAGGAGAATGACGGAATTGGGTGAATTATACCGGAGATTAAAAGACTACAGTAAGACAGATTATTATCCTTATCATATGCCGGGACATAAGAGACTGCTTTGTGGAGAATTCCCCCGGGAGATCATGGATATCGACATCACGGAGATTGATGGATTTGATAATCTACATGCTCCAGAGGAAATCCTAAGACGATTACAGAACGAGGCAGCCGGACTGTACGGCGCAGACGAGAGCTTTTACCTTATCAACGGAAGTACCTGCGGGGTTCTGGCGGCAATCAGTGCGGCGGTTCCGAGGGGCGGGCGGATCCTTATGACCAGAGGAGCCCATAAATCTGCGTATCATGCGGCATATCTGAGAAATTTAACAGTTTCTTATCTGTATCCGGAAATGATGGAGGAGTATGATATTTATGATGCGGTAACTCTGGAACAGATCGCAGAGGCATTCAGCCGGGAGCCTGTTCCGGATGCGGTATTTCTGGTGTCACCCACTTATGAAGGCAGGATCGCAGATATAGAGACGATCGCAAAGCTGGTACATAGTAAAGGAATTCCTCTGATCGTGGATGAAGCCCATGGTGCTCATCTGGGACTGGCGGAAGGATTTGCGAAGAACAGCTGCCAGTGTGGCGCGGATCTGGTGATCCACAGTGTTCATAAGACTTTGCCGGCACTGACACAGAGCGCGTTGCTTCATGTCAACGGAAGACTGGTCGACAGAGAGCGTTTGCGCAGGTTTTTGCATATTTATCAGTCCAGTAGTCCATCCTATGTACTAATGGCAGGAATTGACAATGCACTACAGCTGGTAAAGGAGCAGGGAGATTATCTGTTTGCCCGGTTGCAGGTGAATTATCTGAGAATGCTGACAGAACTGTCAGAATGCAGGAACCTTCATTTCTTGCCGCTGGATGCCAGACAGGATATCGGAAAACTGGTGATATTATCTCCAAAGGCAGGTTTGTCAGGACAGCAGATTTATGATATTCTATTAGAGGAGTACCACTTGCAGTTGGAAATGGCAGCTGCAGATCATTGTCTTGCGATGTTCACCATAGGAGACAGTGACGAGGCATACACAAGAATGACGGATGCATTGCTTGCCATCGATCGTGACATATCTGCGGGAAAGTGGCAGACGCAGCCACAGACGGAAGGCGGAGATTCCAGAGAGACATCTCTCTATCACATGCAGCCGGAAGTCAGTCTGTCTCTTGCGGATGCATGGGATGCCGAAAAAGAGGAGATTCCTCTGGCACAGGCTGCAGGCAGGATTGCAGGAGATTTTGTGAATCTGTACCCTCCCGGAATTCCGGTGCTGGTACCGGGAGAACAGATCGAAGAGATCCATTGCCGAAAGCTTGCGGAGTATTTCAGAAAGGGTCTGAAGGTACAGGGAGTCACCGAAAAAGACGAATATTGCATTACCGTAGTCAAAAATCAAAAAAAATAGCAGCAGAAAGGATTTAGCCTGTATGAGAAAAACCAAAATTATTTGCACCATCGGTCCGGCCAGTGAGAGTGAGGAGAAATTAAGAGAATTGATGCTTGCAGGCATGAACGTGGCACGTTTTAACTTTTCCCATGGAAGCCATAAGGAACAGCTGGTTAAATACAACAGAGTACTGAAAGTACGAAAAGAACTGGGATTGCCGGTAGCAACTCTGTTGGATACCAAAGGACCGGAGATTCGTCTGCGTGATTTTGAGGGCGGTAAGGTAGAGCTGGTATCCGGTCAGCAGTTTGTCCTGACAACGGAAGAAATCATGGGAACAGCGGAAAGAGCCACTATTTCCTACAAAAATCTGAAAAATGACATCAATGTCGGGACAACGATCCTGATCGATGACGGTCTGATCGAGATGACGGTAGAAGAGATCAAAGGAGAAGACATTGTATGTAAGGTCATAAACGGCGGTTTTGTATCGAATCATAAGGGTGTCAATGTGCCGGGAGCGATTCTGTCCATGCCTTATATCAGTGAGGTGGATCTGGCAGATATTGTGTTTGGTGTAGAGCACGGATTTGACTTTATCGCAGCTTCCTTTGTCAGAACCAGGGAAGATATTCAGGAAGTGCGCAAGATCGTAGAGGACAGAGGCAGCAAGATCAAGATCATCGCCAAGATCGAGAACATGCAGGGAATCCAGAATCTGGAAGAGATCATTAACGTGGCAGACGGTATCATGGTAGCACGTGGTGACATGGGTGTAGAAATTCCTCTGGAAGAAGTACCTATTCTGCAGAAGAAGATGATCAAGATGGCAGTGGCACAGGGCAAGCATGTAATCACTGCGACCCAGATGCTGGAGTCCATGATCAAGAATCCACGTCCGACCAGAGCGGAGGCAACAGATATTGCCAATGCGATCTATGACGGAACCACAGCCATCATGCTTTCCGGCGAGAGCGCAGCCGGTCTGTATCCGGTAGAGGCTGTTAAGACTATGTCCCGCATTGCGGAGAGAGCAGAGCAGGATATTGACTACCGCGGAAGAATGCAGAGAGTCAAGGAAGACAGACAGGAGACTCCGGATATTACCACGGCAATCTCTTATGCAACCTGTAGCGTGGCATCTGACCTGAAGGCAGCAGCCATCATCACTGTTACCATGTCCGGATTTACCGCGAATATGATCGCACGTTATAAGCCCGGATGCCAGATCATCGGCTGTACATTGGATGAGAAGGTATACCGCCAGTTAAATCTGCTGTGGGGTGTAAAACCTGTCATGATCCAGAAGGAGCGGACCACGGATGCTCTGTTCGAGGAAGCGGTATTCAAGGCAAAGCAGGCAGGTCTGGTGAAAACCGGGGATACGGTTGTCATCACCGCAGGTGTACCTCTGGGCGTGGTAGGTAAGACCGATATGATCCACGTGGTGGAAGTAGAATAAAAACGTACTGTACGGCGGTCAAACAGCCGAAACAGGAGCGGGAAAACGAGAACGCAGATATGGGAAAAATAGTATATCTCATGGGGAAAAGTTCCTCCGGAAAAGACACCATATTTAAAGAACTGATGAAAGAGGGCACGATGGATCTTCGGACCATCGTGCCTTATACGACAAGACCGATCCGGGCCGGGGAAGAGAACGGTGTGGAATATTTTTTCACAGATGAGACCGGTTTTCAGACCCTGAGGGAACAGGGGAAGGTCATAGAGGACAGAGCTTATAATACGGTCTATGGCATCTGGCGGTATTTTACAGTGGATGACGGACAGATAGATTTGACCACGAAGAATTATCTCATGATCGGAACACTGGAAGCCTATGAGAAAATGATTGCTTATTTCGGAACAGAAGCTATTTTGCCGGTCTATATTGAGCTGGATGACGGTGTACGCCTGCAGCGGGCACTGGACAGGGAACTGCGACAGGAGAAGCCGAAGTACGAAGAGATGTGTCGCAGATTTCTGGCGGACAGCGCAGATTTCTCCGAAGAAAAGCTGGCGGCAGCAGGGATCCGGGACAGATTCGAGAATACAGATCTGACAAAATGTCTGAAAGATATTACAAAGTACTTAAAAGAAGCCGGAATATAGCCGAAATACTGATAACAGAGAAGAAAAATGCCGGAATAAAGCCGGTAAACAGAGGAAAAGAGGTGGGCGTATGGAAATGAGAGTAAATCAGATACAGCAGACGGCTCCCGTGGAGCAGGTACAGAACACAGCGCCCACGGACGGCAGCTTCAAATTCATGCTGGCGAGCCATGTGGAGGAAGCAGAACTTCAGGAGCGACTGACGAACCTGATGGCGGAGATCACCACAGAGGGCGAAAAGCTGGCCAAGAAACGGGATGTGAAGGATATGCGACATTACCGTGGGCTGGTCAAGGAATTTCTCAATGAAGTGGTGACCAGATCCCATTCTTTTTCCAGAGAGAACTTCCTGGATCGGAGAGGCCGGCACCGTGTGTATGGCATTATCCGGCTGGTGGATGAGAATCTGGATCAGCTGGCACAGGAACTGATGAAGGATGAAAAAGACAATCTGGCGATCCTGAACAAGATCGGGGAGATCCGGGGACTGTTATTGGATATCTTTACCTGATGAAAATACAGGAAACGCTTGCGTGATTCGCAAGAAGGCAGTACGATAAAAGCAGGACCAAAAAGACAATAAGATACGGACAGGGGGAATACCAATGGCAACATTTCATGACATAATAGGTCAGGAACAGATTAAAGAGCATTTACAGAACGCCATTTCGGCGAAGAAGATTTCCCATGCTTATATCATCAACGGTGAAAAATCCTCCGGCAAAGAATTTATTGCCAGAGTATTTGCCATGACCCTGCAGTGTGAAAAAGGCGGCACGGAGCCCTGTCAGGAATGTCATTCCTGTAAGCAGGCGTTGTCGGACAATCAACCGGATATTATCTATGTCAGCCATGAGAAGCCCAATACCATCAGCGTAGACGATATTCGTGCGCAGATCAACAACGATATCGCCATCAAGCCTTACAGCAGTCCGTATAAGATCTATATTATGAACGAGGCAGAGAAGATGACGCCCCAGGCGCAGAATGCAATCCTGAAAACGCTGGAGGAGCCGCCCGAGTATGCAGTGATCATGCTGTTGACCTCCAACGTGAACGGTTTGCTGCCCACGATCCTCAGCCGTTGTGTGGTACTGAATATGAAGCCGGTGGCGGATGATTTGGTGCGCAATTTCCTGATGCAGCAGTTGCAGGTGCCGGACTATAAGGCAGAAGTCTGTGTGGCATTTGCCCGCGGCAATATCGGCAAGGCCAAATCACTGGCGTCCAGTGAGGATTTTGATAATATTAAGAATGAAGCGTTGTCGCTATTGAAATATATTCAGGATATGGATCTGAGTGAAATCACCGCAGCGATCAAAAAGATTACGGAATATAAGCTGCAGATCAATGATTATCTGGATCTCATCGCCATCTGGTACCGGGATGTGCTCCTGTTCAAGGCAACCAGTGATGTGAACCATCTCGTATTCCGTGAAGAGATCAGTGCCATCCGCCGCGTGGCCCAGCGCAGCAGCTATGAGGGAATCGAGGAAGTCATCGAAGCTCTGGATAAGGCCAAGAGACGTCTGGATGCTAATGTAAACTTTGATCTGACCATGGAACTTTTGATGCTGGAGATCAAGGAGAACGGATAAGACAGAAAACTGAATGAGTAGAAAGTGAAATCCACACTTCACTTTCTATTTTTTTATATAAAAATGAACCGGTTGGAAGCTCAGGACAATATATAGTAAAAGCATTAACGTACTGCAGACGAAAATACCGGAAAGGAAATTTATATGACAATACAGGAATTAGAGCAGTTCATTGCAACATATGGCACTGATATCTACAGTTTTTGCGTCTACCTGACAGGAAACAGACCGGAGGCGGAAGAATTGTATCAGGACACCTTCCTGAAAACCCTGGAACTGTTGGACAAGATACAAAAAGACGGAAATCCGAAAAGTTATTTACTATCTGTTGCAATTCGGATTTGGAAAAATCGGAACCGGAAAATAAACCGTAGAAACAGCATTGCACCGATGGAAAGTGAGGAACCCATGGAGCCAGCAGCCGGGGGGAACGGGGAACGATCCGAAGTGGAAGATCATCTGTTAAAAAAGGAAGAAATCAGGTATGTACAGACAACGTTGCGGAAATTGCCGGAGAAGTATCGGATTCCCGTGTGCCTGTACTACGGGGAAGAACTGACGATAGAGGATATCGCAGGGTGCCTTCGGATTCCACAGGGAACAGTAAAGAGCAGATTACATAAGGCCAGAGAAAAGATGAAAGAAGAATTGGAGGCGGCAGGTTATGACAGATGAAAGAATGGAAATGTTATTAAAAGAAAGTTTTGTAAATATCAGACCCGGGGCAGAACTGCAGGAAAAATTACTGCAAAGACTGTATGCACAGGAGCAGGTACTTACCGGCAGACAGCAGGGGAACCGGTACAATCTGCGCAGGCGGGTCCTGACAACAGCGTGTGTGCTGGCAGCGTTACTGGTCACCGGCTGTGCGGCCATGGAAATCGTAAAACATTATCGTGCGACGGAAATCACAACCGAATATGCGAATTATGAGGATTTACAACAGGCTGCACAGGATCTGGGAAAAACTTTCAGAACAGTGGAAACCTTTTCCAATGGATTTGACTTTCAGAGTGCTGCCCTGGTGAATACGGAGGCATTGGATGAGAAGGGAGAGAAGCTTTTCGGAGATCAGCTGTTGGAACTTTTTTATCAGAAAGGAACCGATATCGTCACCATTGGAGTGGAAACAGCAGAAGTGGGGGAGAAGATTGCCCACAAAAGTTTTGAAGAGTTGATGAAGGATGTCATGGCAGACGAACAAAATTCGGTGACAGAGCTGAAAACGGTGGACGGTATTCGAGTGTATTATGAAGGCTATGCGAGAAAATATGTTCCGGACGGCTACCAGTTGACCCCGTATGACCAAACCAGCATTGCGGCCGGAAAATATGAAATTGTCTACGGCGCAGAAAGCCAGTATATGAAATGTATCAGTCGGGTCATGCTGGAGATGGACGGCCTTGTCTATTGCATTAACTACCGCGGTGTCTATCCGAACTGGGATAAGTACGGGGCGGAAGGACTTGGGCAGATGGCAGCGGAGATCATCAGAGCCGGAGAGTAAAATTAAAATGAAAATATGAGGTGTCGGAGCAGGCTTCACCGATGGAATTTCTACGGTGGTGGCGGGCAGAAAGGAGAAGCAGATATGAAAGCACTTGTGATACCGGATGTTCATTTAAAACCGTATATGTTCAAGGAAGCGGCTGAATGGATGAGAAAAGGTGTGGCGGATCGGGCAGTATGCCTGATGGACATCCCGGATGACTGGAACAGGGAATATGACATTGAATTGTATGCGCAGACTTTTGACGCGGCAATCTCTTTTGCAAAGGAATTCCCCGACACTCTGTGGTGTTACGGGAATCATGATCTATGCTATCTGTGGAATGAGCGGGAATCGGGATACAGTCGGGCGGCAGCCTATACGGTCAGAAATAAACTGGAGGAACTTAAGGAGGCATTGCCGGCCGGGAATCAGATTCGGTACATACAGAGGATCGATGATGTATTGTTCTGCCATGGCGGCATCTTACAGGCATTTGTAGAGGAAAATGTGAAAAATACAGACTCTGTGGACCAAATCATCGCAGAGATAAATACCATGGGACCGGAGCAGCTATGGTGCAGTGCCAGCCCCATCTGGTACCGCCCGCAGTATCATCAGGAGACAATGTATGAAGAAGACAGCCTTTTACAGGTTGTTGGACATACACCGGTGGAGAAAATATACAGAAGCACCAATGTGATCTCCTGCGATGTATTTTCCACCTATCGTGACGGACACCCCATCGGAACACAGAAATATCCAGTGATCGACACCGTGGAAAAAATATTATGGAAAGAAGTATAAGCAGGCCAGATGATGAAAAGACCTTGACATTTCCGCTATTCCGGTATTATCATATCAAAGTAAAAGCAATGAACGTGCACAGTAAGATTCTTTTTTCCTGACAGAGAGGGAAGTTCACCGGCTGAAAAGCTTCCTGAGGTTCAAGCAGAATCGAAATTCCCACGCGAGCCGCATACCGGAAGAATGGAAGATTTGGTAGGGTATGACGTTTCCTCACTCGTTACGTGAGTTAAGAGTCTTATCGTGAATGTAAAGATAGCTTCAAGAAGTTTTCATTTTTCACATAAGGAATTTGGGTGGTACCGCGGATATAAAATTCGTCCCAATGGGGTGAATTTGTATGCGCGGTTTTTTGTAACTATTCAGAGCCAATGGCGAAGCAGCCTCAATGAGCAGAGAACAGGTAAGCCTGTTCTCCAAGTAAGCATCGCAGATGCGATTTTGCGAATGAGGCTCTGAATAGTTACAATATGAAAATGCAATACACACCCAGGCACAAGTAAAAACACGTGTGCAACAAGGCACAGTGTGCAGAATAGCACAGTGTGCAGAATAGCACACAGAAATGAGGAGTAAGATGGCAGATTTAAACGAATTGAATGAAAAAGTCGAACAGATCAAAGCCGACATCCGGGAACAACTGGAAAAGATTGAGAATACCAAGGGTGTCTACGAGTACAAGAAGACCATTCTGGACAAGAACGGTATTATCGGCGGTCTGATGAAGCAGATGGGTTCCGTACCCAAGGAAGAGAAAGCTGACTTCGGTAAGAAAGTCAATGAACTGAAGAACTGGGCCAGCGAGCATTTTGACGAGCTGAATACGAAGTTAAAAGAAAAAGAGATGGAGCTGCGCTACGAGAGTGAGAAGATCGATATCTCCATGCCGGCAAAGAGCCGTAAGACCGGTAATCTGCATCCTGTAACTCAGGTGCGTAACCAGTTAATCGACATTTTCGCATCCATGGGCTTCAGCGTATATGAAGGTACTGAGATCGAGACCGATTATTACAACTTCACCGCACTGAATACCCCGCAGGATCACCCCGCAAGAGACATGCAGGATACCTTCTACCTGTCTCCGGAATTTCTGCTTAGAACCCAGACCTCTGCAGGTCAGGTACACGTTATGGAGAGCCAGAAGCCTCCCATCAAGATTCTGAGCCCCGGTAAAGTATTCCGTTCCGATGATGATGCGACCCATTCTCCCATGTTTACCCAGATGGAAGGTCTCGTAGTAGACAAGACCATCACTCTGTGCGACCTGAAGGGTATGCTGGAAGTACTGGTACAGAAAATCTTCGGTGAAGGAACCACCACAAGACTGCGTCCTTCTTACTTCCCGTTCACCGAGCCTTCCGTAGAGGTGGATGTCAGCTGCTTCGCCTGCGGAGGCTGTGGCTGTCGTCTGTGCAAGGGTACCGGCTGGATCGAAGTACTGGGTGCCGGTATCGTGAATAAGAAGGTGCTGGAGAACTGTGGCATTGATTCCGAGGAATACAGTGGACTGGCATTCGGTATCGGTATTGAGCGTCTGGCAATGTTAAAGTACGGTATTAACAATATCAAACTGTTATATCAATCTGATATGAGAGTACTGGATCAGATCAATGATGACTAAGATCACGGAAATATGATTTTAGAACAGTAGCAATGCAAGGAATAGTACGAGAGGACGTCGTAAAAGACGACGCCGAAGGAGGTAAAAGATATGTTAGTACCACTTAGTTGGTTAAAAGAATATGTAGATATTGATGTAGAAGCCAAGGAACTGGAGGAAAAGTTATTTTCCTGCGGATTTGAGGTAGAGGAATCCTATGAAGTAGGCAAGGATATCAGTGGTGTGGTCGTAGGTCTGGTAGAAGAGTGTGAGCCGATCCCTGAGACCCACTTACATGTATGTAAGGTAAACGTAGGAGGCGCAGAGCCCCTGCAGATCTGCTGTGGTGCAGATAACGTACACGCAGGCGGCAAATACCCCGTAGCACTGGAAGGTGCGCAGGTATATGCTACCGCAAAAGATCATGTGACCATCGAAGGTACCATGAAGATCAAAAAAGGCAAGCTTCGTGGCTATGAGTCCTGCGGTATGCTGTGTTCCGGTACTGAGCTGGGACTGAACGAGGATCTGTATCCCGGCGCTGGCTACAACGGATTGCTGGTACTGCCGGAGGATGCTGAGGTCGGTGCGGACGTAAAGCCCCTGTTACAGTTGGATGACTGGATCTTCGACATTGCCATTACCGCCAACAGACCGGACTGCGAGAGCATCTTCGGTATTGCCAGAGAAGTAGCGGCTATCCTGAATAAGCCTGTGAAGACTCCGGCACTGGATTATACTGAGAGCGGCATTACCAAGGACGGATTTACCGTAACCGTGGATGCTCCGGATCTGTGCCCCAGATATATCGCACACTACGTATCCGATGTAAAGATCGGTGAATCCCCCGAATGGATGAAGAGACGTCTGGCACTGGTGGGCATCGGTTCTATCTCCAATGTTGTAGATATCACGAACTACATCTTAAAAGAGCTGGGTCAGCCTATGCACGCATTTGATTCTTCTTACATTGAAGGCAATGCCATTCATGTAAGACGTGCCCATGACAAGGAAAAGATCATGACTCTGGATGAAAAAGAGTTTGAATTAAACGAAAATAACCTCGTTATCTGCGATGGCGTAAAGCCCGTAGCTTTAGCCGGTATCATGGGTGGTTTGAACTCCGAGATCCGCGACACCACAGAGGCTGTCATCTTCGAGTCCGCAAAATTTGCAAGAGACAATATCCGCAAGAGCTCCAGAGCACTGGGACAGTCTTCCGATTCCTCCCAGAGATATGCCAAGGGTGTGGATGAGTATGCTACCGTTATGGCCAGCAAGAGAGCACTGCATTTGATCGAGGAGCTGGGCTGCGGTAAAGTATCCTCTACTCACGTAGAAGTCAGCACCGGCAACTCCATCGAGCCTGCCGAGATGAAGGCAAGCATCAAGAAAGTAAATGGTGTACTGGGTATTGAAGTACCTACCGCTGATATTGAGAGAATCTTAAAATCCCTGAACTTCCAGCCCGTAATTAACGGCGACGAACTGACCATTCAGGTACCCGCATATCGTGAAGATATGGAATCCTATCCCGATATTGCAGAGGAAGTGATCCGTATGTACGGTTACGACCATGTAACACCGACCTTCCTTGCGGCAGCAGCTGTAACCAGCGGCGGCATGAATACCAAACAGAAGACCGAGCTTAAGATCAAGAGAGCATTATGCGCACAGGGCGCATTTGAGGGTGTACATTATTCCTTCTTCTCTCCTTCCGATCTGAATCTGTTAGGCCTGCCTGAGGATGCACCGGAGAGAAAGGCAATCCGCCTGATCAACCCGATCAACGAGGATCTATCCCTGATGCGTACCACTTTGGCACCTCAGATGATTCATGCCATCGCCCGTAATCAGAAGAACGGCTGTCTGGAAGGCAGAGTATACGAGATCGGCAATAAATTCATCCCTAAGGATCTGCCTTTGACCGAGTATCCCGATGAGAGAGAGACCATCTGCATCGGTATCTGGGGTAAGGAAGAGAATTTCTTCACCCTGAAAGGTCTGGTAGACACGGTAGCAGAGACACTGTTCATTGATTTCGAATATGTAGAGGACAAGAAGACCTTCCTGCATCCTTATCGTACTGCAAAGATTCTGTACAACGGCGAAGAGATTGGCTACCTGGGTCAGCTGACCTACGAGATCCAGAAGGAAGAAGATATGCGTGAATCCGCATACATCGCAGAGATCGATCTGAAAGCCCTGCGTCCCGTATACGGCAAGGTTCCTACCTTCGCACCGATCTCCAGGTTCGCCAAGGAGACCAGAGACCTGGCACTGGTAATGAGCAAGTCCGTTACCTGTGGCGAGGTAGAGAAGGCCATCGCGGAAGCCAGCAGCTTCGTAGAGTCCGTAGAACTCTTCGATGTCTATGAGGGATTACAGGTGGGACCCGAGAAGAAGTCCATGGCCTTCACCGTAACCTTTGCCCCGAAGGAGGAAGAATTCACCACAGAGGCAGTGGACGGCTACGTGAAGAAGATCTTGAAGAATCTGAACAACAAGCTGGGTGTGGAACTCAGATCCTAAAGCGGTAAGCGATAGAAGAAATAGAGTAGTCATTTTCGAAAAGATATGATAAAATAGCAGTTGCAGGCGCATTTCGCGCAGGCAGCTGCTATTTTGCGATGGGGTGCTGAATAGCTACGTTATTTTAATTTATTAGAAGATGCCAACGGCATCAGTGAGGTAGATAGATATGACAAAAGTAATTGGTGTAAGATTTCGTACAGCGGGCAAGGTATATTTCTTCGATCCGTTGCAGCTTGAGATAAAGAGAGGCGACCACGTGATCGTGGAGACCGCCAGAGGTATTGAGTTCGGCACGGTCGTTGCGGGAGTGCATGAAGTGGAGGATGACAAGGTGATCCAGCCGCTGAAGCCTGTGATGCGGATCGCCGGAGAGAGAGATATCGAGCAGGAGGCTGCCAACAAAGAAAAAGAAAAGGAAGCCTTCAAGATCTGTAAGGAGAAGATTTTAAAGCATGGTCTGGAAATGAAGCTGATCGATGCGGAGTATACTTTTGATAATAACAAGGTGCTGTTCTATTTTACGGCGGATGGACGTATCGACTTCCGCGAACTGGTAAAGGATCTGGCAAGTGTGTTCAAGACCCGTATCGAGCTGCGTCAGATTGGTGTCCGTGATGAGACAAAGATCCGCGGTGGTATCGGCATCTGTGGAAGGCCTCTGTGCTGCCACAGCTATCTGTCGGATTTCGTACCGGTATCCATCAAGATGGCGAAGGAGCAGAATCTGTCCCTGAATCCGACGAAGATCTCCGGAGTCTGCGGCAGACTGATGTGCTGTCTGAAAAATGAGGAAGACACTTACGAGGAACTGAACCGCAAGCTTCCCGGTGTGGGCGACTATGTCCAGACGGCGGACGGACTGCATGGAGAAGTACAGAGCGTCAACGTACTGCGTCAGCTGGTCAAGGTACTGGTAGAAGCCGGTGACGAGAAGGAACTGAAGGAGTACGAGGCAGACACGTTACAATTCAAGAGACGCCGCGGCAAAAAGGGCGGTCAGGAACTGTCTAAGGAAGAACAGAAGGAACTCGAGAAGTTAGAGGAGATCGAGGAGAAGGAAGAAGCGGAAGAACGCGCAGAAAAACGTGCGGAGCAGCGTCAGGACCGCAGAGAGCAGAGAACTGACGGAGAGAATCGTGGTGACAACCGTGGAGAAAACCGCAGACGCGACGGACGCAGGGACGACAACCGCAGAAATAATAACCGCGGGGAAAATAACCGTAACGGCGAGAATCAGAACCGCAATGACAACCGTGGTGGTGACAATGGCAACAAAAGTGAGAACCGCAGGGATAATAATCGAGGTGACAGACGCCGCGAGAACCGTCCCCAGAACCGTCCGGACCAGGTAAGGGACAATGCACAGAGAGCAGATCAGTTCCGTCCCGCCAGCCAGACACAACAGGAAGGTGGTAACGGTCAGGAAGGCGAGCGCAGAACTCAGAGGGACAATTCCTTCCGCAGACGACCGAGACACGGCGGCAGAAGAGACGGTAATAACGGTAACGGAAGAAAACCGGAGAACACGAATGAAGGTTGAACTGAGGGATAAAGAACGAATTGATGACCTTCAGCGGAACGGTTATCAGATCATACAGAATCCGGAGAAATTTTGTTTCGGTATGGATGCGGTGCTTCTGACAGGATTTGCCCATGCCAGAGAAAAGGATACGATGCTTGACCTTGGCACAGGCACCGGGATCATCCCGCTTCTGATGGAGGCAAAATACCACTGTTCTCATCTCACCGGACTGGAAATCCAGGAGGAGAGCGCAGATATGGCGAGACGCAGCGTGGCACTGAATGACCTGCAGGATCGCATTGACATCGTGACAGGAGACATCAAGGAAGCAGACCAGATTTTCCCGGCTGCTTCCTTTGACTGTATTACCTGCAATCCTCCGTATATGATCGGACAGCATGGATTGACGAACCCGGAGGAACCAAAAGCAATCGCCAGACACGAAGTGCTCTGCACGCTGGAGGATGTGGTCAGCAGGACAGCAAAACTGTTAAAGCCCGGCGGACATTTTTACATGGTACATCGCCCTTTTCGGCTGGCGGAGATCATGACCATGCTGGTAAAATACAAGCTGGAGCCGAAGCGGATGCAGCTTGTATATCCCTATATCGACAAGGAGCCCAATATGGTGCTCATCGAGGCGGTGCGAGGCGGCAAACCCCGCATGACGGTGGAGAAGCCGCTGATCGTATATCAGTCGCCGGGAGTATATATGCCGGAAATATATGATATATATGGATATTAGATAGTTAAGATATTGTAACTATTCAGCACACCATTCACCGTATAATTATGTCAAATGTTCTTACGAATGCGAGCATTCGCCATACATAGTGACATGATATCATGGCTTTGAATAGTTATAGACTACTATGATTTGGAGAGGAGGCAGGAGCTCATGCCCGGAACTTTATATTTGTGTGCAACGCCCATTGGCAATCTGGGGGATATGACACCGCGGGTGGTGGAGACCCTGCAGACGGTGGATGTGATCGCGGCGGAGGATACCCGTAACAGTATCAAGCTGCTGAATCATTTCGACATCCACACACCTATGACCAGTTACCACGAGTACAATAAAGTAGAAAAAGCGCACCAGCTGGTAGGACAGCTGTTAAACGGACAGAACATTGCGTTGATCACTGATGCCGGTACCCCGGCGATCTCCGATCCCGGTGAAGTACTGGTGCGGATGTGCCAGGAGCAGGGCGTTCCCGTCACTTCTCTGCCGGGTCCGGCAGCATGCATTACGGCGCTGACTTTGTCGGGACTCAGTACGAGAAGGTTTTGCTTTGAAGGATTTCTGCCTGCAGATAAAAAGGAAAAGAAAATGATCCTGGAGGAACTGAAGACCGAGAGCCGTACCATGATCCTCTATGAAGCTCCCCATCATCTGATCCGGACACTGGAGGAACTGTATGCGGCACTGGGGGAGCGGCGGATCACGTTGTGCCGTGAACTGACCAAGAAGTTCGAGACCGTATTCCCCACCACTTTGGAAAAGGCGTTGGATTACTACAAGACAGAGGAGCCCCGCGGGGAATATGTCCTGGTAGTGGAAGGGAAAAGTCCGGAAGAGAAACGACAGGAAGAGATCGCATCCTGGGAATCCATGAGCATTGAAGAACATATGGCTTATTACGAAGAGCAGGGCATGGATAATAAATCCGCCATGAAGCAGGTGGCAAAAGACAGGGGTGTCGGAAAACGGGAAATTTATCAGTACTTGCATGGCAACTCATGAAACAGTGAAAATACCATAATGAAACCGAAGCAAAACAGACAAAAGCATATGAGGATAATGTAGGATACATCCATGAAAGGCATATGCGGAGAGAGGGAAAATGACTAATTGTGACGCTTGTGTCAATTATGAATATGACGAAGACTATGAATGCTATTGCTGCATGGTGAATCTGGATGAAGATGAAATGTACCGCTTTTTATCCGGAACCCAGCAGGAATGTCCCTACTTTCGACTGGATGACGAATATGCGGTGGTAAGACACCAGATGTAAGGTAAAAATTCACGAAAGCAAGGTCAAAAAGTCTACTTAAATGGTAGAGAATGCTGATTGTGAAAGTAAAAACCGAGTAGTATAATACGAAGTTGCGTGCTGAAAAATAGTGCGCAGCTTCTTTTGTTTGTATGCAATATAATGATAATCCCACGATATGCGAATATTGGGTAGGGTGCTATGTGCCAGTGGCACATGTCTAGCACGAACCGAAGCGGAGCGGAGACGTGGGAGTGCGTAGCACGGAGCAATCCGTAGGCATCAAAGTCGGGGGCTTTTGACCCTGACATCAAAGAAATGAAATACTAAAGTTAACAGGTAGGGTGACAATATCATGAAATATGTGAAGCAATTTTCGATTATCCTGGGAATCTCCTTTCTGGCAGAGCTTCTGGAGATCCTGATCCCGCTTCCCATTGCAGCCAGCGTTTATGGTCTGGTGATCATGCTGGTGGGGCTGATCACGAAGCTGATCCCACTGGAAAAGGTGGAGACCGCAGCGGATTTCCTCGTGGATGCCATGTCCGTTATGTTCGTGCCCGCCACCGTTGGAATCATGGTAAGTGTGGATGCTTTAAAAGAAATGCTGCTTCCCATCTGTGTGATCACGGTGGTATCCACGGTACTGATCATGATCGTGACAGGCCGGGTATCCCAGCATATTATCCGGGGGCAGAAAAATAAAGGTGCCGCAGCCATACAGACGGTCGGAACCAAAGCTGCCGCAGATGATAAGGAGGACAGATAAATGAATGAAATATTGAGTCAGTCCATATTTTTCGGCATTGCCATTACACTGGTCACCTACGAGATCGGTCTGTGGATCAAGCAAAAGACCGGAAAAGCCATTGCCAATCCCTTACTGATCTCCGTAATCCTGATCGTGGCAGTATTGTTATTGTTCCATATAGATTATGAGACCTATGCAAACGGCGCACAGTATATCAGCATTTTCCTGACTCCGGCAACGGTCAGCCTGGCAGTGCCTCTGTATCGTCAGCTGGAGCTGTTAAAGACTTATCCCAAGGCCATTTTCGGCGGAATCTTCGCCGGCGTGCTGACTGCCATGGTGAGCGTTTTTGCTTTAAGCCTGATGTTCGGTCTGAATCATGAGCAGTATGTAACGCTTCTGCCGAAGTCCATTACCACGGCTATCGGTATGGGGATTTCTGAAAAAATGGGTGGGATCGTGACCATTACCGTAGTTGTCATCATTGTCACCGGAATCTTAGGTAATATTCTGGCAGATACGATCTGCCGCCTGTGTAAGATCGAGGATCCTATTGCCAAAGGTCTTGCCATCGGTACCAGTGCTCATGCGCTGGGAACTGCAAAAGCCATGGAACTGGGTGAGATCGAAGGCGCCATGAGCAGTCTGTCCATCGTGGTCTGCGGTATTTTGACCGTGATTTCGGTATCTATATTTGCCAATTTTATTTAATGATATCAGGGTAAAAGGTCTAAAGCTGCATGAGCTTGTTCATGGCTGGGTGAAAGACCTTGGGACCCGTCCCCAATATGAGCATAAAAGAGGGATGATAATCCCACGATATGCGAATAGTGGGGAGAATTGTGGAAGTGCATAGCACGGAACAATTCGTAGGTATCATATTTATTGAATATAAAAAAATATTCTGCGCATACTAACCTCGCAAATAAGAAAAAGGAGGTTAACAGCATGAGTGATATTTCAGAATTAGATCTGCAGAATCTGCGCCATCTGATCGGCGGTTTTGACACGACCCACTGCAAAATGCAGGAGTACGCCAAGGAAGCGGAGGACCCGAAGGTAAAACAGTTTTTTGAAAAGGGTGCTCGCAGCGCGATGGAGAACAAACAGCAGCTTATGAAGTTTTTGCAGTAAGGAGGCAGCAGAATGCAGGAAAAGACAATGGTAGCAGATACTCTGGCCGGAATCAACGGCGAGCTGACCCGTTATGCGGGAATGATCGCCCAGTCGGAGAATAAGGAGTTAAAACAGACACTGAAGCAGTTCCGTACGGCCTGTGAGCAGTCCCAGGAGGAACTGTACCAGATCGCCAGAGAGAAGTCTTATTATGTGCCGGCGGAGAAAGCCACCGCAGAAGAAGTGGCACATGTGAGAAGCCTGTTCACACAGGGAACTCTGTAGATCCGAAGGTAATAAATATAACTTATAAATGTAGTTTAGAGTAAACCTCCCGGAGAATTTATTCCCGGGAGGTTTATTTTAGTGCACCTGATAAGAAGCGTTGAATCCGGCAGGGAGCACTGCCCGCAAGGCTCATTTTGCATGTGACATCCCGTCGGGAGCAAGGTGCAAAGGTAACCTGTGCCGCATAGGACATACCGCTGCCCGCATATAGTGAAACGAAGGAATAGCAGGCGGTTTATGAGATGCTTAACTATATCTGGGCAGGAATGATCCTGTTAGGCGTGATCTATGGTGTCTGTACCGGGCAGATGAGCGCACTGACGGGAGGCGCGTTAGACAGTGCCAGAGAGGCCGTGAGCCTCTGCATCACCATGGCGGGGGTCATGGCATTGTGGATGGGACTGATGGAGATCGCGCAGGAGTCTGGAATGATCGCGAAAATGACAAAAGGGATTCGCCCCTTTCTGAAATTCATGTTCCCCAGGCTCCCGGAGGATCACCCGGCAGGGGAATACATAACCACGAATCTCATTGCTAATGTCCTGGGACTTGGCTGGGCTTGCACGCCGGCTGGATTAAAGGCCATGGAGCAGCTGGCGGAGCTGGAGAAACAGAGGGCAGAACAGCGACGGATAGAGCAGCAGAGGATGCAGCCTGTGAACAGGCAGTTACGACCAGTGGCAGGGCAGGGGACGGAGAAAGGACGACAGGGATCGGAGGATCGGCGGTATGGAGCAGAGGCCACGGCAGCCAGCAACGAAATGTGCACCTTCCTGATTCTGAATATTTCATCCTTACAGCTGATCCCGGTCAATATGATCGCCTATCGTAGCCAGTACGGCAGCGCCAATCCGGCGGTGATCATTGCTCCGGCGCTGGTGGCCACACTGTTCAGTACGATCATTGCCATCATTTACTGTAAATGGAAGGACAGGTGAGGATCATGATGAACACATTGACACACATGTCAGATATTATGATTCCCATGGTGATTTTCTGGATCGTGGGTTATGGGATGGTCTCGGGGGTGAAGGTCTATGAGACTTTTTTGAAAGGGGCCAAAGAGGGCCTGCGCATCGTTGTGGAGATCCTTCCGACACTGGTAGGATTGATGATGGCAGTAGGGATTCTCAGGACCTCCGGCTTTTTTGACCTGCTGGGGCATCTGATCGGACCTGCCACACAGGCGGTGGGACTTCCGGCACAGCTGATACCGCTCCTTATTGTGAAAATGTTCTCTTCCTCTGCGGCAACCGGGCTGGTACTGGATATTTTTAAGACCTGTGGGCCGGATTCTTATGCCGGGATGCTGACTTCGATCCTCATGAGTTGTACCGAGACTATTTTTTACACCATGAGCGTGTATTTTCTGGCAGCAAAAGTAACAAAAACCCGCTACACGCTGCCGGGGGCATTGCTGGCAACGTTAGCGGGAACAGTGGCAAGTATTTTCCTTGCGGGAAAAATGTGATGATAATTCCACGATAGGCGAATATTCGGTAGAATTGTGAGAGTGCGCAGCACGGAACAATTCGTGGGCATCATATAACTAAATCAACTGCAAGCTTCGCAAAATGAACAAGAACACCGTCAGGGTAACGGAACTTAAAAACGTGGTGGCAACGACCACGCTGGAAGTCAAAGTTCCTTCGTGGTTCATGTTTTTTGCCATGATATAGCAGCTGACAGTGGTGGGAGAGCCCAGCATAATGAGGATCGCTACCAGTTTTTCTCCGGTGAAGCCGAAATACACGGCAAGCGGCAGAAACAGAGCGGGCCATATTACCAGCTTTAACACGGTTGCCACTCCGGTGGGGGCTAAAAGCTTTAAGGCTTTTTTACCCTCGAATCCGGCACCGAGGCCGATCAGGGCCAGAGGGGTAGCCAGTACGGCAATATTGCTGATGGTCTTGGAAATGATCACGGGATAATGGATCCGGCAGGCGCTGGACAGCATGCCCAGGGCGATACTGATAATGATCGGATTCGTGATGATCCCTTTTAGGGATTTCAGCAGGGATTCCTTATCGAAGCCTTTTGCATCCGGTCCGGTAAAGGACAGGATCAGCACGGCAGCGATATTGTACAGGGGAACCGTACCCACGATCATCAAGGGAGCCATGCCGGAGTTCCCGTAGATGTTCTGGATAAAGGCGATACCCAGGACAGCGGCACTGCTTCGATAGCTTGCCTGGACAAGCTCTCCCAGGCGGGATTTGTTCTTATAAAAAATGCCTGCCACGACCCAGGTGATGTCGATGCAGAACAGGGTCACGAAGAAGCAGAACAGCACGTAACCGGTATCCCATACACTGTAAAAATCTGCAGTGGACATGTCCTTGAACAAAAGTACGGGCAGGGTGATTTTATAATTGAATGAATTCAGGGTTTTGACAAAAGAGTCGTTGGTAACGTGCAGTTGCTGTAAAACATAACCGATCACCATGACCAGGAATACGGGGATCGTTGCATTGAGACTGAATAATAGTTGTTCCATGGGAATTTGTATGCCTTTCTGTTATCAGAAGCGGAATATAGGAAGCGAAAAGCCCCTCTCCTTTTGCAAGTATAGAAAAGGAGAGGGGCTTTGTCAAGTTACGGGCTTGTGATGTTTTATTTTACAGCGTTGATTTTGTAGATAAATTTCACACTGCTGTCCATACCGTTATTGTCTCCGGTGAAGGAGTTGTAATTTTCGGATACGGAAGAGGTAGCTTTCATACGATCGATCACTTCCTGAAGTTCATCGGTATCCATATCAGTCAGTTTGCTGATGGCTTCGTCATTGTATTCGATCATGCCGTCCTTTAATTCCTTGGAACCATCCTTCAGCTGACTGATACCATCGATCAGCTTATCGCTTCCATCGGAAAGCTCGTTTACGCCGTTAGCCAGTTTGCCGCTGCCGGAGGCCAGATCTCTGGCACCTTCTACTAAAGTATCAGCACCATCATATAGCTCTTTACTTCCGTCTGCCAGTTTGTCAGCGCCATCCTTTAACTGGGAAGCACCGGCAACGACCTGGGCGGAACCGTCAGCCAGTTTGGAAGCACCGGCACTTGCGGATGCTACACCGGCGGTGTAAGTTTGGAGACCGGTGTAGAACTGATTATAGCCATCCAGAGAAGCTTTCAAGGCAGCAATGCTGCCGGCAGCTTGTGAAAGACTTGTGGCTTTATCCTGAATGGCTTTCAAATTTGCCTGAAGTGCGGCATCACCTGAGGATACGCTCTGGGATGCCTGAATCATACCCTGATATTTTTCAATCGTCAGTCCGGTCTGCTGTAGGACATATCCCAGAGCAACGTCAGCATCCGAGAGAGGCTCCATTTGCTGATACAGAGCATTTAATATGGTCGCATAATTAGATATTGTCAATTCTTCCGGAAGCGTGAGACCGGCAGCCGTTAACTGGGAAGCTGCAGTTTTCAACAAAGTATCGAATACCTGGCCGGCAGCGCCGTTCAAAGAATCATTCTGTGCAGTCAGCTGACCGAGACCATTCTTCAGATCATTAGTACCGGACTGCAGGCTCTGTGTACCTGCTAACAGGGTCTTGGTGCCCTCCTGCAGTGTACCGATGCCGCTCCGCAGAGAACCGACACCGCCTCTTAAAGTGACAGTACCGTCAGCTACTTTGTAAGCGCCATCCCGGAGGTCGTTGGAACCATCGGACAGTTCTTTTACACCATCCTGCAAGTCACCGGATTTGTCATAAAGCTCTGTGACACCATCATAAAGATCGGAAGTCCCGTCCAACAGTTTGTTGGTAGCATCCTCCAGATCATCCATTGCCTCTGTCAGGTCATCGAGATCATCCACATTACTGAAATCCAGACGGGAGAAGACGGAATTGGTGGCGATGCAGTAGGATTCATTCATGGTGAAATCCGTTGCATCGGCCTCAATCTCCAGATAATCGTCGAAATCCTCTTCCATATCCAGGTTCGTACCCAGTCCGGGGAAGACGATACCGGTGACAACGCTGTGGCTGCCGTCGTTGATGACCTTACCTGAGGACACCTTAATATTGCTGAAATTGTCATTATCCAGGATCATACCGGTCATTACCGCAAAAGGAACATAAATCTTTTCCTCTTTTCCGGCAATCTCACGGGTCTCATATAATTCGTTCGTGTAATCATAGCGGATCACTACATGACCGCTCTGGCCGTTCAGATCTGATGGGGAGATCTCCTTGCCGTCCAACGTATAAGTAACTTTCAGGGAAATGGGAGCATCCTTATCGGGATTGCTCTGGGTGTAGGAATCTTTTTCTCCCTGATTCTTCAGCCAGTCGCTGACGTAGATCTTCTGCTGGGTTCCGTCTGCATTCAGGATCACATAGACGGTCTCATCAATGGAGGCTGCGGAGGTATCTTCGGATTTCCAGATGTCATCTACGGCATCCCGGATCTGCTCCTTGACCTCGGTCTCTTTCTTTTCGGAAGTTTTTGCATATACGGAGACACCGGTAACACTTAAGGCTACCACACCGGCGAGGCACAGAGCCCCGGTTCTCCAGGCTTGTTTTTTCAAATTGATCATAATCTTATGCCGTCCTTTCTTTCAATGTATTGGAGGGTTCTGCATTCTTGTTCCGGAAGCCGATGCTGGTGACACAGATCACCTTGTCGAACAGCATGAACATGGCCGGCAGGAACAGGATAACAGCAAACATACTTACAATAGCGCCTCTTGCCATCAGATCACAGAGGGAACTGATAATGTCCACGTCGGAATACAGGGCAACACCGAAGGTGGCGGAGAACAGTCCCATGGCGCTGACGATAATGGAAGGAATGGATACCTTCAGGGCGTTGGTGACAGCTTCACGTTTGTCCCTGCCTTCGTAGCGTTCCTGCTTGTATCTTGTGGTCATCAGAATAGCGTAGTCCACAGTAGCACCCAGCTGAATCGTACTGATACAGATCGGGGCAATGAAAGGAAGTGACGTTCCTGTCAGGTGAGCAAGGCCCAGATTGATGAAGATGGACAACTCGATAACAGCTACCAGGATCAGCGGCAGGGTAATACTTTTTTCTACCAGAGCAATGATCACGAAGATCGCTACGATAGAGACGGTATTTACAACTTTGAAGTCCTCGTCGGTGGTCTCGATCAGATCCTTGGTACAGGGAGCTTCACCGATCAGCATGCCCTTGGAATCGTATTTTTTCAAAATAGTATTCAGCTCATTGATCTGGGCATTTACCTCATCGGTAGCGGTCTTATATTCGGAGTTCACCAGAAGGAGTTCCCAGTCATCACTCTTTAATACTTCTTTTACGGATTCCGGAAGCATTTCCTCTGGTACCAGAGGGCCCACTACGGATTCCAGACCCAGAGCATATTTGATACCCTCGACGTTTTCCATCTCGTGGATCATGGCACGTACGTCAGTGTCAGATACATCGGTGCTTACCAGTACCATATGGGTGGCACCTACACCGAAGTCTTCCTGCAATTTGCTGTTGGCTACCACGTAGGCCATATCTTCGGGAAGGGTTTCACCGAGATCGTAATACACTTCATTGTTGGTTGCCTTATAAGACAGATAAGAAGGAAGTACCAGCCCCAGGAACAGGATCAGGAATATCGGGAATACTTTGGTGATACCTGAAGCAGCTTTTCCCATATCCGGCAGCAGGGATTTGTGACTGGTCTTCTGTAATAACTTATCCAGTACCAGGATCATGGAAGGAAGCGTTGTGACACAACCGATGACACCCAGGATGACACCCTTGGCCATGACAATACCAAGATCCAGACCTAAGGTATAGCTCATAAAGCACAGAGCGATAAATCCGGCTACCGTGGTGATGGAACTTCCGACCACGGAGGTCAGAGTGTTGTTGATGGCTACAGCCATGGCTTCCTTGTTATCCTCATACATACTCTTCTGTTCTTCGTAGCTGTGCCAGAGGAAAATAGAGTAGTCCATGGTTACAGCCAGCTGCAGGACAGCGGACAGTGCTTTGGTCAGGTAAGAGATCTCTCCGAGGAAATAGTTGGTACCCATATTTAAGAGGATTGCCATACCGATACTCATCAGGAAAACAAACGGTGTGATCCAGTTGTCCATGAAGATCATCATGGCTACGCAGGCCAGTGCAACGGCAATACCTACATAGATCGGTTCCTCTTTTTCGCACAGATCCTTCAGGTCGGTGACCATGGCGGACATACCGGAGACAAAACACTGCTTGCCGGCAATGCTGCGGATCGCTGTGATCGCCTCCATAGTATCGTCGGAGGAGGTGGAGGTATCGAAGAAGATCGCTAGCATGGTGCTGTCACCGGAATTGAAAGCGTCATATAGTTTGGAAGGAAGTATTTCCATGGGAACGGAAACATCTGCGAAATCGTCATACCAAAGAACGGTGTCCACATGATCTACATGGGAAATATCTTCCCGGAGGGAGGAGACATCCTTGGGATCCATTCCCTCGATAATGACGAAGGAAAAGGCTCCTTTTCCAAATTCATCCATCAGAATATCCTGACCTACTACCGTGTCAATATCACCGGGCAGGTAAGTCAGCATATCGTAATTGATCCGCGTCATGATCATACCGATCAGGGAAGGGACCAGTAGTGCAACTGCCAGTATCAGAATAGGAATACGGCATTTTACGACCCATTTACCAAATTTCATAAAACAGGGCTCCTTTCGTTGTCGATTCTTTCTCAATTGGTATTGTATGCAAGGAATCCAGTCTTGAAAACGGACAAAAAAAGGCAATGCACAAAAATTGCGCATTGCTCTTAAATAATCCAAAATATGTGCAAACATGGACAAATGTCCAAATTAACGGGCCACACGGGTCAGGGCTGCTTCGATATTTCCGTGGAAAATCTCGCCGACACGCCGGATCAGTCCCTCCGGATCTTTCTTCATTCCGGTGTTCAGCCAGTCTAAAATCATGCCAACCAGGGCAAATTTGTAAAAATCTACCACCATTTTCTGATCTTCGGGAAATACTTTTTTATGAGCTGCATGTTCCACCTGTTCCGTGATCCTGGATACATACAGCCGCATGACCTCTCCGGCGATACTGTAAAGGTAGCGCTCCACCCGTTCTCTGCTGACGGAATTGTAAATATGGTAGACCAGACGCTTATTCTCCAGAGCGAACCGGGCAGCGGAGATAAAGCCGTCCTCCCAGGAGTCCATATCCAGATGCTGTGACAGTACCCGCTCCACATCTGCATTCAGAATGTGTTCCAACAGAGCGGTGATATCCTGAAAATGATAGTAAAAAGTGTTGCGGCTGATGCCGCAGTCATCCACGATGTCTTTTATAGTGATCTTATCCAGCGGCCGTTCATTCAGCAACCGGATAAAGGATTCTTCGATGGCCTTGCTTGTAAACTGTGTCATGGGTTCCTCCAACCTGATGATCCGTACACTTTATCCTATCACAAAAACGTTAATTTGTCATTAAAAGCAGGTCTTCCAGTGAGGAAAAATCAGAAGTTCCCTGTTCCAGATAAAAGGTGTGGAACCGGAGGTCGGAATAGGCATCTTTCCAGTGACTTCTGGCGGTGCCCTGCAACTGCAGAATCTCCAGATAACCGATGTAATATTTCGGATAATTACAGGGCTCTTCTGCGATATAAGTGTAGATTGCTTCGCAGGTCCCGGGAGAATCAATACCGAATTTCCCAAGAACCTCTGCCACCTGATCGTATCCGGCGCCCTCTCCGTGGATCAGGAGATCCAACAGAGTGTACATGCACAACTGCAAGCTGCGGGTATGCTTTTCCAGCCGTGCCACCTGTGCGGCATCCGGCTGCCCGGCCTGTTCCAACAGATCGGCCGCATAATCATAGGAAAGAAATTCCACATACAACGCCCAGCCTTCGAGATAACCGCCGTACCAGATGAGTTTTCTGGCAGGATCCGTGTGCATGTCGGAAAAGATGCGGTTACTGTACACGGTCTGGTAGAGATGTCCCGGGAACCCTTCATGAGCCAGTGTGGTGTAGAGCTCCAGTCCCTGAGGGAAGTTCCGGCGGTTTATATATATGACATTATTGTCGGAATCTCCCAGAGGCGTGGTCAGGTAAAAGGCAGGAGCACTGTAGGGTTCCAGACTGGGGACCACATCTTTGACAGTGACGGTGGGAACGGGACTGCTGACAGGAAAGTCATTTTTCATACGAGCCTGTAGATCCGAGAGCATTTCTTCCGGCTCTGTCAGAGGGAAAATTGCTGTATTCTCTTCAGAAAGCAGTGTGAGCAGGGAAGGGGACCGGGCAGCCAGACTGCGGATTGCGGATTGCTCTTTCTGAAATTGCACAAGCAGCATCTGCACCAGTTCTTTTTCGGAACGGGAGGAACCGGTCTCGGAAAACAGCAGATGGAGATAGTAGGTCTTTCCGTCCGGCAGCAGGGCGAGCCCTTTCGGGAGCCCATTGTGGGCACTGTTGTTTTTGCCCGAAGCAGTATTGGTAGTTGTTTCGGATGCAGTGGAATCGGCATTGGTGGAAGTCTCCAGTGAGTGCAGCCCTTCGGACAGGGCGGCATAGGCGGGCTGCACCACCGTGACAAGCAGGCGGTCGTTGGTTTTGATCAGGGAGGCAGTCTCCTCCGGTGTAAAAAGTCCCTGCTTCTGTAGCTCTGACAGGCGGTCTTCAAAAGTAGTCTGTAAAAAATGGGTTCCCTGTGCCAGTTCTTCGGTTGTGACAATGGTGTCACATTGCTTCCGGACCTTTTCTGAGGAGCAGGCAGGCATAAAGAAGCCTGCGGCAGCTTTTTCCTGCTCGTAGAGAAGCAGGGAGGCAAAATAGTCATCTATCTGATCCAGGAGAGCCAGGTAATCCGTGACATCCCGTTTTGTGCGGAAGGTGTATTCCGCCAGCAGAACGGGAAGCTGGGACTGCATTCCGGAGGAAGGTGACAGAGGCTCATTGTAATAAGGAAAATCTGCCAGAGCCAGATCATTTTCCAGAGAGCGATGCAATAACCGGTAAGTATAGGCATTTTCCGGGGAAAGTCTGTCAGGGCCTATACGGTCAAGCCGGTGCAACAAGTCGGAACAGTGTTCTTTGCTGTCTTCCGGCTGGTAGGAGTGGTAGATCGGAAGCACAGGTTCATATTCGGAGATGCCAAAGGCCTTTGGATCGGCAATGGTGTAGTGCATATTCAGGGTACTGCCAGTCATTTCCTTCTGAAAAAGTTGGGAGGTGAATTGCTCAAAACGTCTATCCGGGGAGGTATGGGAAGCTACAAGGGTCAGAGCACCGGTGAGGGCGCAGAGAAGACTAATACATACGAGTAGTTGTGGGAAGGAGAGAGGGGGACGTTTACGCACGATGATTACCTGATGAAAAAGAGTGTTGGTAAGAGTATATGTGAATACTCCACGGGATAGACTTACTGCAAGATTGTACACCAAACAACTATATACAAATGTACCTAAAACAGGTAAAAGATGTATTGACTTTGTACGGTGGTCTGATTATACTGAAAGTGATTATGGAGACAAAATATCAAAACCTCATTAATTACATACAGGAACAGATATCAGACGGACAACTAGGTCCGGGAGAGAAAGTTCCCTCGGAGAATCAGCTGTCGGAACAGTTCCATATCAGCAGGCAGACGGTGCGGAAAGCTATCGGCACGCTGGAGGAGGACGGGCTGGTGCAGAGGATCCGTGGCAGTGGCACTTATGTGAGCTTTGACCGCCAGAAGAATCTGGAACAGCGCAACAGCATCGCCGTGGTGACTACCTACGTGGACAGCTACATTTTCCCCAGAATTTTACAGGGAATGCAGAATACTTTATTTGAAAGCGGGTTTTCTGTCCAGATCTATTTCACAAACAACACGCTGGACCGGGAGAAAAGTATTCTGAAGGATCTGTTGAAACGGGACGATGTGGCCGGAGTGATCGTGGAGGGGACAAAGAGCGGATTGCCAAATCCGAACCTGGATCTGTACCGGCACCTGATGGCCAGAAAGATACCGCTTCTGTTTTTCAATACCTATTATCCTGAGCTGGAGGCACCGCATGTATCGTTAAATGATGCGGAGGCGGCCTACAAGGCCGTAAGATATCTGATTGACAAGGGGCATCAGAAGATCGGGGCAATCCTGAAGCTGGATGACGGTCAGGGCAGACAGCGTTATCTGGGATATCTGAAGGCCATGGAAGAGGCCGGGCTCACTGTGACGGATTCCCGGATGGTGTGGATCGACACGGACGAATCGAAGCAACTTGGTTACTGCCGGGACAGAATCCTGAATCGGGTAGAGGAATGCACCGCCCTTCTGGCATACAATGATCAGATTGCTTTTCAGTTGATTCGGATGTTGACAGAACGCAATATCCGGGTACCGGAAGATGTGTCAGTCATCAGCATCGACGATTCGGATCTGGCGAGACACAGCGAGGTGCCCATCACTTCCCTGCCGCACCCCAAGGAGAATCTGGGGAAAAAAGCAGCGGAGACATTGTTACAGATGATCGCGGGCAGGAAAAAGGACCTGACTTACGAATTTGACACCCGTGTCGTAGAGCGGGAATCTGTTGCGGAATGCACTGAAAACGGAAATAAAAAATGAGATAAATAAAGAAGTGAAAAGGAGAGAACACAATGAACGAAGCAGTAAAAGAAGCGATCAGAACAGGAAAAACAGCCCTCGGTATTGAGTTTGGTTCCACCAGAATCAAAGCGGTACTGGTAGATGAGAGCCACGCACCCATCGCCATGGGAACCTACGACTGGGAGAACCGTCTGGAGAACAACATCTGGACCTACAGTCTGGAAGATATCTGGAAAGGCCTGCAGGGATGCTACAAGAGCCTGACAGACGATGTAGAGGCAAAATACGGCGAGAAGCTGACCACCCTGGGCTCTCTGGGATTCAGCGGAATGATGCACGGCTATATGCCGTTCAATGCAGCCGGAGAACTTCTGGTGCCTTTCCGTACCTGGAGAAATACACAGACATCCGAAGCCTGCAACAAGCTGATCCCGGTATTTAATTTCAACATTCCCCAGAGATGGAGCATTGCACATCTGTATCAGGCTATTTTGAGCGGAGAAGATCATGTGAAGGATATCGCATTCTTCACCACCCTGGCAGGATACATTCACTGGAAGCTGTCCGGAGAAAAGGTGCTGGGCATCGGTGAGGCAGCAGGTATGTTCCCCATTGATTCCACCATTATGGATTTTGATCAGAAGATGCTGGATCAGTTCGATGGCTTACACAATTTTGACTGGAAGATCCGTGACATTCTGCCGAAAGTACTGGTAGCCGGAGAGCCTGCCGGTGTTCTGACCGCGGAAGGTGCAAAATTACTGGATCCCACCGGAACCTTACAGCCCGGCGCACCCATGTGCCCTCCCGAAGGTGATGCGGGAACCGGCATGGTAGCCACCAACAGTGTGGCAGTCCGCACCGGTAATGTCTCTGCCGGAACCTCCATTTTCGCTATGGTGGTACTGGAGAAGGCTATGGAAAAAGTACACGAAGAGATCGATATGGTCACCACTCCCGACGGTATGCCGGTAGCTATGGTACATTGCAACAACTGTACCTCCGATCTGAATGCCTGGGTAAATCTTCTGGGCGAATGTGCAGAGAGCTTTGGCGTAAAAGTAGATAAGAATGAACTGTACGGCGTGCTGTACCGCAAGGCACTGGAAGGTGCTGCGGACTGCGGCGGCGTGACAGCATACAATTATTTCTCAGGAGAGCCCATCACCGGACTGGATGCAGGGCGTCCCATGGTGGTAAGAACTCCCGATGCGGATTTCTCACTGGCAAACTTCATGCGTTCCCATCTGTACAGCGCAGTTGCTACCCTGAAGATTGGCATGGACATTCTGTTAAAAGAAGAGCATGTGGCCGTGGATTCCCTGATGGGCCATGGCGGCTTCTTCAAGACTCCCGTGGTGGGACAGCGTGTCATGGCAGCAGGCATGAACGCACCGATCACCGTTATGGATACAGCCAGTGAAGGCGGTGCCTGGGGTATTGCTATTCTGGCAGCTTTCATGAAGGAGAAAAAAGACGGCGAGACTCTTTCTTCCTATCTGAATGACAAGATCTTCGCAGGACAGACCGGAACCACACTGAACCCGGATCCTGAGGATGTGAAGGGATTTGATGCTTTCCTGGAAGAGTACAAGAAACTGCTTCCCGCAGAAAAGGCAGCCGTTGCGGCAAAATAATTTTTCAGATGCAATTTGAGCCTGCATAGTGTACGGAAGTACACGATACCTATGTGTCGGAAAGTTGGCAGGCAGTGGAAAGGAATGAGATTAAGTATATGTTAGAGGAATTAAAACAGAAAGTATATGAAGCAAATATGGATCTGCCCCGGTATGGTCTGGTGACTTTCACCTGGGGAAATGTCAGCGCCATTGACAGAGAGAGTGGACTGTTCGTGATCAAACCCAGTGGTGTGGATTATGACAAGCTGACACCGGAGATGATGGTAGTCATGGATCTGAACGGCAATAAGGTGGAAGGGGATCTGAATCCCTCTTCCGACACTGCAACTCATCTGGAGCTGTACAAGGCGTTCCCGGAGATCGGCGGTATCGTGCATACCCATTCTTCCTATGCTACCAGTTGGGCACAGGCGGGAAGAGACATTCCCTGCTACGGAACCACCCATGCAGATTATATCTACGGTCCGGTTCCCTGCGTGCGCTGCCTGACGAAGGAAGAGATCGAGGATGCTTACGAGGAAAATACCGGACATCTGATCGTCAATGAGTTCAAGCGTCTGGGCAAGGATCCCAAGGCAGTTCCCGCTGTGCTGTGCAAGAATCATGGACCGTTTGCCTGGGGCAAGGATGCCAGAGAGGCTGTCCACAATGCGGTAGTACTGGAAGAGGTGGCAAAAATGGCTTATCGTGCAGAGACGATCAACCCCAGAATTCAGCCGGCACCGCAGGAGCTGCAGGATAAGCACTATAATCGCAAGCATGGAAAGAATGCATACTATGGTCAAACAGTTCAGAAATAGAATTTGGCTTATAGTGCGAGGGTGCTTGCACACAGAGCACTATATGACAAATTCTATTAGCGGAGCGCACCTCCATGAAATGAATTTGTGAGTGGAACGAACAAATTTATGAATGGAGGTCTGAACTGTATGCTGGAATTTGCCACCGCAATATTTTACGGTAGAAGAGCAATTCTTTTACTAGACTAGCATTCGGAAGTATGCTAGTATAACAACGTAAATCGCAACAGACAAGCCAATATGGCGGAATGGAGGAGACAATGAAGAATTTAGAACTGCAAAAGCGTGCCAATGATGTCCGCAAGGGCATTGTGACCGCAGTTCATGGTGCGAAAGCGGGACATCCCGGTGGATCCCTGTCAGCCGCAGATATTTTTACATTTTTATATTTTGAGGAGATGAACATTGACCCGCAGAATCCCGATATGGAGGAGCGTGACAGATTCGTACTGTCCAAGGGTCATACAGCTCCCGGACTCTATTCCGCACTGGCTTACAGAGGATATTTCCCGGTAGAGGATCTGCCTACTCTGCGTCACCTGGGTTCCTATCTGCAGGGTCATCCCTGCATCCATATCCCCGGCGTGGATATGTCTTCCGGATCCCTGGGACAGGGCATTTCCGCAGCAGTAGGTATGGCACTGGGTGCAAAGATGGAGAATCGTGATTTCCGTGTATACACACTGCTGGGTGACGGTGAGATCGAGGAAGGCCAGGTATGGGAGGCAGCCATGTTCGCAGGCTTCCGTAAGCTGGACAACCTCTGTGTTATGGTAGATAACAATAATCTGCAGATCGATGGACCTATCGACCAGGTATGCTCTCCTTATCCTATCGATAAGAAGTTCGAGGCATTCAATTTCCATGTGATCAATGCAGATGCTCATGATTTTGATGCGATCCGTGCAGCATTCAAGGAAGCAAGAGAGACCAAGGGCATGCCCACCTGTATCGTATTCCATAGCCTGAAGGGTAAGGGCGTTTCCTTCATGGAGAACAGTGTGGACTGGCACGGCAAGGCTCCCAACGATGAGGAGTATGCAGTGGCAATGGCAGACCTTGATAAGATCGAAAAAGAATTAGAGAAAGCAGGTGAGCAGTAATGGCAGAGAATACCGTGAAAAAAATCGCAACCAGAGAAAGCTATGGTAACTCCCTGAAGGAGCTGGCAGAAGAATTCCCCAATCTGGTCGTATTGGATGCCGACCTGGCAGCAGCTACCAAGACCGGAATCTTCCGTAAGGCATATCCCGACCGCCACATCGACTGCGGTATCGCAGAGTCCAACATGATGGGTGTGGCTGCAGGACTGTCTCTGGTAGGTAAGATTCCCTTCGTAAGCTCTTTTGCAATGTTCGCAGCAGGACGTGCTTTTGAACAGGTACGTAACTCTATCGGTTACCCTCATCTGAATGTCAAGATCGGTGCGACCCATGCAGGTATCACCGTAGGTGAGGACGGTGCTACCCACCAGTGTAACGAGGATATTGCTCTGATGCGTACCATTCCCGGCATGGTAGTAATGTGCCCTTCCGATGATGTGGAAGCAAGAGCCGCTGTTCGTGCCGCTCTGGAATATGAAGGACCTGTATATATTCGTTTCGGACGTGCTGCAGTACCCGTGATCAATGATCATCCTGGTTATCATTTCGAGATCGGTAAGGGAACCGTAGTCCGTGAAGGTAAGGATGTCACCATCGTAGCCACTGGTATCTGCGTAGATTCCGCTCTGGGTGCAGCAAAGATGCTGGAAGAGGAAGGCATCAGTGCAGAGGTTGTAAATATCTGTACCATCAAGCCTCTGGACGAGGAGATCATCATTAACAGCGCCAAGAAGACCGGCAAGGTAGTGACCGTGGAAGAGCATTCCGTGATTGGTGGACTGGGAAGCGCTGTCTGCGACTGTTTGTGCGCAAATCATCCCGTGCCTGTGAAGAAGGTCGGCATGCAGGATGTCTTCGGTGAGTCCGGTTCCGCTGCTGCTCTGGTAGAGAAGTACGGTCTGGATGCCAAGGGCGTTTACAAGTCTGTCAAAGAATTTCTGTAAGAGAATATAAGATATCAAGAGGAAGCCGCCAGTTATGTGAAAACAGAGACTGGCGGCTTCTTTTGCGTCGTGGTATCATGAACTCGAAATAATAAATGAAAAAGAAGACAATATTGTAAAGAAGTCGATAATCAGGTAAAAGAAGTCGAAAATTAGGTATCAAAAGTCGATATTCAAGCGGAAGTTACACAAGAATATGATACTATATTAGATAGAAATATATATACGGTGCTGGTGTCACAACGGTTGGTGCCCTTAAGAAAGGCGAAATCATGTTAAGCAAAATGAAAAAATCTGTTGTAATTTGCATGAATAGTCTTATATCTGTAATTATTTTTTGCATGATAATAATGCTTTTATGTAGTTGCGTCAGTGCAGCTCGTACGACTTGGAAACAGGCAAAAAAGACTTATCATTCTATGGTGGAGTACTATACGCGCGATGTAGAAAATAATTTGAGAAATATTTCGGACTATCTTCTTCGAATAAGCGAAACAGCGGATTATTATGGTATGACTAATTGCGAAGAGGATAAAGAATCTATGAACAATTTGTCAAGACAGCGGCTGTATAATCAATTGAATGAGGATATTCTTGTTTATAGTTCTGCGGATTACTTTTTTATATTTCAAGACAAATATGCAGATATCATGATGGTGGAATCTGCAAAAAAGAAAGCAAAAATACAAAGTCAGAATATCAGAGAACAGTTGAAAAGGTTATTGGAGAGTAGAGAACCTACAGAAAAATGGGAGCTGTTTGATGCAGAAGGTTATCAATATTTAATCAGAGTTGTATCAAAGGATGGTGTGGGGATTGGCTGTGCAGTGAGCCTTAATCGACTGATTGAAACAATGCAAGCTGTACAACTAAGTGATTATTATGTTTCTTACTATAAAATAGGCACAATGATTTTAGACAACGAGTCAGGGAAAGATCTAAAAATAGAACTGCCAATTCAAGAAACAGATGTGGGTGTAAGAATTGTAATTCCTTCAGAAAAGCTATTTGAAGAAATCAGAACGTTATTAAACTTCAGTATGGTTTTTGCTGCGATTTTGATCATACTGCTTTTTGCTCTTTATATTTCCATGTATCACTGGTTTACAAATCCGGTAAAAAGGATTGTATCAGTAATGCAAAAGGTGGATGAAGAAGGAATAGATCTTAAAATGCCGGAGTTTGACAACTGGGAAGAGTATCATATTGTCAGTAAAAACTTTAACAATATGATGGAAAAAATTAAAATTCTGAAAATTGATGTTTATGAGAAAGAAAAAAAGCAGTCTGAGCTGTATAAACAATATTTAATGCTTCAGATTAACCCTCATTTCTTTTTAAATGCTTTAAATACTATTTATATGTTGAATAAAAGAAAAGATAACAATCAGGTAAATATTCTTCTAACATATCTGATAAATTATTTTAAAAGTGTGTTTGCTCGTCAAGGAGAAATGGTTCCTCTGAAGGAGGAAATCAATTTTATGTTAAACTATATGGCGATTCAAAAGTTTCGTTTTGCGGGTGCTATGCATCTTCAGTGTGAAATAGAGCCGGAAGCAGAAATCAGCATGGTGCCGGCTATGTGTGTATTAACTTTTGTGGAAAATGCAATCAAATATTCCACGGATTTCTCGAATGATTTGATGATTGTCGTTTCAGCCAAAGTAGAGGGAGACAATATAAAAATTGAAATTCAGGATAATGGAGAAGGAATTGAGGAGAACATTCTTAAAAAAATAAACCAAAACGAGAAAATTGTGAAAAACGATAGGGAGCATATTGGAATAAAAAATATAGTAGATAGAATGCACATGCATTATGGAGAGGCTGCCAGTGTCAAGGTTACAAATCGGGACAGTGGAGGAGTTAGCGTTGTCATAAATGTACCAAAATGAACAAAAGGGAAACTATAAGATAACTAGAAAAAGATGTTGGAATGGAGATCAGCTATGAACTTACTTATTGTAGATGATGAATATCTGGTGGTAGAAGAAGTAGTTACAGTAACGGACTGGGAGCTGCTGGGTATTACGGAGATTTATTCTGCTACAAATGCAGTTAGCGCTGTTCGAATTTTAAATGAGAAAAAAATTGATATTATGATCTGCGATATTGAAATGCCCCAGACAGATGGATTGGAATTATCAAAAAAGGCAAAGGAAAATTTTCCGGATTTAGAAATCGTCATGTTGACAAGCCATGCGGAGTTTAATTATGTCAGAAATGCCTTGCGATACGGATGTTATGATTATCTGCTTAAACCGGTCATGGAAGATGATATTATTAAGGTGATGAAAAATCTTGTCACTAAGATTGAAAGAGAGCGTCATCAGGCGCAGTTACAGGAAGAAGGAATTGTATGGAACCAGTTAAAACCAGTATGGAAAGAAAAATATTGGGAGGAAATGCTCAGAGGACTACGTGATGATCCGAACAGGGAGTGTGAAGAATATGAGGAGAAGCAATGGAAAGAGGAGCAAGATAGAAGGCTGATCCCAATTTTATTTTATCAATATGCAAATGACAAAACAGAAGAAGACATAAAGCAGACCAGGAAGAAGGTAAAAGAGGACTTGGGAACAGTGGCTGGTGACTTTCTGCTTCCGGTATTGTCTCAAAAAGAATTTGCAGGCCTGGTTTTTATTTCAGACGAGTGGCTGAGTTCTGGCACTGAAAGAAATGGCATAATATTAAAAGATGCGATATTACAGCAATTTAAGACAGAAAGATTATACGAAAAAATTGGAATATGCATAGGAGAAGTGTGTACAGGGAGAGAAGTACAGTCCATGGTAGATAAGCTTCGACAGTTTGCATGGAATAATGTTTGCAGTAGAAGACAGATTTTGGATATTATAAATATGCCTAAAAACAGTGAAGCAATTGGTATGCCTGATATGACGCTATGGAAAGCATATCTTGATAATGGCAAGACTGTGGAACTTCAAGATAAAATCCGAAAATGGCTTTGGGGAAAAGACAATGAGGCCAAGTTAAATAGGAGAGCACTTCAAATGCTTCAGTATGATTTGGAACAGTTGTTCTATTCGACACTTCAGGAAAATGGAATTCAGGCACATCAATTTTTATATGATAGAGAAAATGGATGTAACAGAGTTACGGCAATTGGTTCACTGGAGGAAATGGATGCATGGATTGAGGAAACTATGGGAGCTGTTTCCAGGATCATGCAGGACGTATCGAACTTAAGTGGGATCAGGGAACAAACGATTTATTATATACAGACACATCTTGATGAAGAACTGAATAGGATAAAAGTTGCTTCAGCATTGTATTTAAATCCGGATTACTTGGATAGACGATTTAAAAAGGAAATGGGGTGTTCAGTAAATCGCTATATTTTAAGGGAACAGGTGAATATGGCAAAAGGATTGCTGTTAAACCAAAAGATTTCCATATGTGAGATTGCATCCCGGTGCGGCTATGAAAATATGTCTAATTTTTCTGCAATGTTTAAAAGAGAAGTAGGAATTTCACCAAATGAATATCGAAAAAACGGTGGGATGGAAAGCCCTGATCTTTAAGGATCAGGGCTTTTTGTATAAAAATCATAAGTGAAGGTCGAGTTTCAAGTAGAGTCAGAACATAATAACAGATTATACTATAGTTGATCCTAAATGAAAAAAATGATATGGAAAGTGAGGAACAAAATGTTTAATTTTTTTTCAAAGGAAGATAAACAACTATATAATATGTTAGGACATCTGAACATGGCTGAAAAAGAAATAAGCTTAAAGGATAACAGTGAAACAGAGATATATGAAGTTGCCTGTCCGGATGATGAATATGCTTTTTTGCATGAAGCAGCTATTATAGAATATCATGGAACGCTATTTGCTGCCTGGTATAATTGCGAGGAAAAAGAACTGATCGGACCTACTCCAATCAGACAAAAAAGGTCAAAAGACGGTGGAAAGACATGGAGTGATATTGAAACGGTAGCGGAGGATCAAACCGGCAAAATTTTGTTCTGCCCACCGGTGTACGGTATTTGTGAAGATAAACTATATATGCTTATTAATGAAATGGTATCAGCAGATCATATTCATGCTCTTGATCTTTATGTATTTCAAGAGGAAAAGGACTGTTTTGAATTTTTATGGTCCAAACCGATTCCTTTTAAGCTAAATACGAATGTGTATAAGATGGCAAATGGGAAATTGCTTTTGCCGGGACGTATTGCTGAACTAGATGGCTTCCCGAATACTCCGGCGGTACTTATTTCGGATTCTGGGAAAATAGATGATGATTGGAGATTAGTGTATATTCAGGAAAATGGAGACTTACCTGATGGTTCTAAGTTGGTACATCCGGAAATTACCGCAATCATAGAAGATAATAAAATTGCCATGTTTTCAAGAGATGACGAGCGAAAAGTTCCGCTTGTATATTTATCACAGGATTATGGCGAGACATGGTCAGATGCCTTTTCCTATGATATTCCTTTTTCCGATTCAAAAATATATGCGGGCACGCTTTCTGATGGTAGAAACTATATAATAGGAAATTGGTATCCGGGAAGAGAAAAACTTGTACTTGTATTCTCAAAACCCAAAGAAAATACCTTTGAGACCGGCATTATACTACAAAATGGCTTTTCCGACAGATTAGGTTATGGAAAAGCGTGGTGTTACCCATGCGCCTATGAAGCAGATCATAAATTATATATTATATATACGGTATATTTAGAAAATGAAAAAAGAGGGGCTGCATTGTCCGTTGTTCCGTTGATATAACAGCTCCTGTATTTTTGAAAAGGATGCAGAAAACATGGATATAAGTCTGTTGGAGGAAACGATTATGTTGTATACGGAAACAAAGGAATTACAAAAATACAGGGCTTCAAAACGCCTATGGCAAGGAATCCCAAGCATTGAGGTGACAAAACGAGGAAGGATTTTCCTTACTTTCTATTCAGGTGGAGTCAAGGAAGAAATAGGAAATTATGTGATCGTAATTAAGTCGGATGACGGAGGGAATCATTTCTCGGAACCGATTGTTATTGTAAAAGAAGATAATGGAAGATGCTTTGACCCATGCCTTTGGATAGATCCATTGGGAGAACTTTGGCTGACATGGGCAAAGTGTCCGGACGATGGTTTATATGCATCTGTTTGCCGAGATCCTGATGCAGAGGAGCTGGTTTGGGGAGAAGAATTTCTGGTAGGCCATAATGTAATGATGAATAAACCTATAGTGGTGAAATCTGGTGAATGGTTGTTCCCGATTGCTGTATGGAATGATGGTATAAGAGTATTATCAGAAGAATATGATACTAAAATTACGGAAAAAGGCTCCTTTGTTTATGCTACCAATGATTGCGGGAAAACCTTTCAGAAGCTTGGCTTTGCAGACGTGAAAGACCGGCATTATGATGAACATATGATCTTGGAGATGAAGGATGGAAGCCTAAGAATGTTTGTTAGGACAAAGTATGGGATTGGCGCATCGAATTCCTATGATGGAGGAAGAAGCTGGAGTAAAGATTTTGACACTGGCTATGGTGGTCCCTGTTCGAGATTCCATATTACAAGATTGCGTTCAGGTAGAATCCTGCTGATCAATCATTTTAAGTTTAGTGGAAGAAATAATCTTACGGCAATGCTGTCAGAGGATGAAGGAAAAACGTTCCCTTATAAATTACTATTAGACGAGAGAGAAGTTTCTTATCCGGATGCAAAGGAAGCAGATGACGGATTTATCTATGTAACATATGATCGGGAACGTGGAAGTTATCTATCCAATATGAAAGAGGTGATGGCTTCCGCCAGAGAAATTTTAATTGCCAAAATAACAGAAGAGGATATTATTAGCGGATCTCTTGCAAACACAAATAGTTATCTGAAAAAGATCGCGAGTAAGCTGACGGATTATGATGGAGAGGACAAAGATCCATTTCATGAGCTGGATTTCGATAAAACAAAAAGCGTATAAAATTCATAAGTGAAGGTCGAAATTCAGGGAGAAAGAAATAATTATAAGAGATATAGTTTAATTACAAAAGATACAAAACATACATAAAAGGAAGGAGAAAATGATATGAAAAAGAAAATTGTAAGTAAAGTATTTGCCATATTGTTGGCAGCGTGTACAGTGCTTTCCGCATGTGGAAATGAAAGCGGTAATCAGAGCGTAGGTCAGACAGACAAAAGTGAAACGAATGACACTGTGCAGGAAGGAGAGGAACCATATACCATTGTTTATGCATTTGATGTATGGGTACAGCAGGCAGATTGGGATTTGGTAGAGGAGAATCTAAGTAACATTGTTTATGACAAGATTGGTGCCAAGGTTAAGCTTTTGCCTATGACAGGAGCAAACTATCAGCAGGAGGTTAATCTGATGATTACCAGTGGCGAAAAGCTGGATCTGGTAAATGCATCAGCCAGAACTACATTCAGTAGTGATGTCACTTCCAATAAACTGCTTGGGCTGGATGAAGAAACGGTTCGTAAATATGCACCGGATGCAATGGAAGTAATCGGCGACTATATGGAAGCTACCACAGTTGACGGAAAAATATATGGATTTCCGACCATACGTGATATGGCAAGTGCATACGGACTGATTCTTCGCAATGATATTATCGAGAAATATGGAATTGATGCTGATGCAGGATTAACAGTAGAACAATTAGATGACCTTTTTGCCAGAATTAAAGAGGGAGAACCGGACAAGTATGTAACGCAGCCGCAAAGCCAGGGAACCAGCATTCTGGAAAGCCTTTTTAAAACATATGATGGGCTGGGTGATACCATGGGAGTCCTGATGGATTGGGGACAGGGCGATCTGACCGTGCAAAATCTCTTTGATACAGAATATTACGAGGAGTGTGTGAGGAAAGCCAGAGAGTGGAATGAGAAGGGCTATATTCTTCCAGATGCTTCAACGAATCCTGATACAGGAGTAGCTTATTTCAAAACAGGAAAAGTGGCATCCACAATGTCCCTGATTCATCCGGGTGTGCCTACAGACAGCACCAATATGACAGGTATTCCATGCAGTACAGCAATTGTAAATCCGGCTTTTGGAAATACACAAACGGTTGGAGCTGTTATTCAGTCGATCCCTGTCAGCTGTAAGAATCCTGAAAAAGTGTTGGAGTTTGTCAATCTGCTTTATAGTGATGCAGAAGTATATAATGCGTTGGTATGGGGTATTGAAGGTACACACTATCAGCATGTAAAAGGAAGCGAAAAGTGGATTACTTATCCGGACGGTGTAACTGGAGAAACATCCGGCTATACTCTGAGTGCAACTTACGCTTTTGGAAATCGTTATCTGAGTTATATTTGGAATACGGATCCCGAAGATTTAAATGAAAAATATGAGGAATTTAATGATAATGCAATTAAATCTAAAGCGCTGGGATTTGTGTTTGACACCACTCCTGTGAAGGCAGAAGCGGCGGCTGTACAGGCAGTAATGGATGAGTATCGTCTGCCTCTGGAGAATGGAGTAATCGATCCTGATGAAAATTTACCGAAATTCCGACAGGCACTGAAGGATGCAGGGATTGATACTGTTATTGCAGAAAAGCAGCGGCAGTTAGACGAGTGGGCGGCAACAAAATAAGTAAAGTTTCTCGGAAAGGTCAGAGGTATAACACAACTGACCTTTCTATTCAAAGGAGCCTGGTATGTATAAAAGATTAAAAAAAATAAAAAAGCTTTTGCCACTATACATTATGGCTTTGCCGGCATTGGTTTATTTGTTTATTAACAATTATTTACCACTAACGGGTATGGTGGTAGCTTTTAAAGATTTCGACTACAGCAAAGGAATTTATGGAAGTGATTGGGCAGGCTTTAGAAATTTTTTGTTTTTATTTAAAAACTCAGTTGCTTTTATTATTACCAGAAACACAATATTGTACAATGTGGCATTTATTATAATTAATACATTTTTAGGTATTTTAGTAGCAATTCTTTTGAGCGAAGTGACAAGCAAAAAGGCTTTAAAAGTATATCAGACAGTGATTCTTTTGCCATATTTGTTTTCTATCGTCATTATCAGTTATCTGGTATTTGCTTTCTTAAGTACGGATGTAGGCTTTATTAATAAAGGGATCCTGGAGCCCTTGGGAAAAAGCACGATATCCTGGTACAATGAGTCAAAGTACTGGCCTATAATATTACCGATCGTAAATACATGGAAGTCATTTGGATTTCAGGCAACTATTTATTATGCCAATGTTATTTCTATTGATAAGTCTTACTATGAAGCGGCTCAACTGGATGGGGCATCAAAGCTTCAACAGGTACGGTATATCACACTGGTATTGTTGAAACCGGTTATTATAATGATGATATTATTGGCGGTAGGAAAGATTTTTTATTCTGATTTTGGTTTATTTTATCAGGTTACGCAGAACTCAGGAGCAATATACAGTACTACAAATACAATAGATACCTATGTGTACCGCACATTGATACAGACAGGAGACGTGGGTATGTCTGCAGCAGCAGGAGTATATCAGTCAGTAGTCGGCTTTTTAATTGTTTTAATTACAAATTTGTTACTTCGGAAGATCAGCCCGGAAGATTCTCTGTTTTAGGAGGTGTGAGATGAAACGAATGAAAGTAAACAAATCAGCATTAGTAGCACATATAGTTTTAATTTGTTTCGTGCTTTTCTGTACTCTTCCTACGTTGTTGCTGGTAACGTCTTCTCTGTCGGATAATGATAGTGTGTTCCGAAATGGTTATTCCTTTTGGCCCAAAGAGTGGAGTCTGGAAGCATATCGCTATATGGCGACGCAGGGGCAGACAATATTCCGTGCATACGGGATTTCAATACTAACTACATTTATAGGTACGATTTCCGGATTGATGCTTACAGCCATGCTGGGATATACACTTTCGCGTAATGAATTACCCGGAAGAAAGATAATCAATTTTCTCGTGTTTTTTACATTGCTTTTTAACGGAGGTATGGTTCCCACCTATTTATTATATGTAAATACGTTACATGTCAAAAATACTATATTTGCATTACTTTTGCCAAATAATATTTTGGTAAATGGTTTCAATGTTCTGCTGGTGAGAACATACTTTAATAACAATACGCCTAAGGAATTGATCGAATCAGCTATGGTAGATGGCGCTAAGGAGTTCCGAATTTTCTTTAGTATTATTATGCCGATTTCGAAACCCATCCTGGCTACGGTAGGATTGTTGATTGGTATTGGTTATTGGAATGACTGGTATAATGGTCTCCTTTATCTTACGAATACAAAATTATTCAGTCTGCAAAATTATTTGAATAGAATTTTGCTGGATATTCAGTTTATGACACAAAGTATGGCAGGAAGCGCAGAGGCTGCCAATGCCTTGGGTAAAATGCCTACCATCACGGTTCGTATGGCAATTGCAGTAATCGGTATTTTACCTCTTATGATTATATTTCCGTTTTTCCAGTCCTATTTTGCAAGAGGTATGACAGTTGGAGCAGTGAAAGGCTGAGAAGTGTTTTAAAAGGAGAGCGAAGGATGAATATTGTAAATTATAAAGGAACAAATTTGCGAGTGTCAGATATAGCGTTGGGAGGTGGAGTGCTCGGGAGCCGTATTTCCGACCAGGCATCATTCGATATCCTCGATTGTTTTGTAGGAAATGGGGGTACATTTATTGATACAGCGAATGTGTATGGAAGGTGGAATCCAGGAAATCTTCCACTATCTGAATTATTGATTGGAAGATGGATGAAACAGCATAGATTGAGAAGCAAGCTGGTAGTTGCGACCAAAGGAGCCTGCCATGCACTTGAAACACCGAACATAAAAAGGCTGGCGCCGGAAGAGATACGAGAGGATCTGGAGAGCAGTTTGAAAAGCTTACAGACTGATTATATAGATTTATACTATTTACATGCAGATGATCCGAAGCGTGAGGTTGGTGAAATTATTGAAACTTTGAACAGCTTTGTCAGAGAAGGAAAGGTGAGATATTTTGCTTGTTCGAACTGGTCGGCAGAAAGAATGTGGGCTGCAGATGCTTACGCGAAAGAGCATAATTTGAAATCCTTTGTCGGGCATGAAATTATGTTCAATTTGGCAAAACCGAATGACGAGGCAGTGGAGGCAGCTGTACAGACCCATATGACAGAGAACATATATGAATATCACCAAAAAACCGGTAAACCGGTAACTGCATATACTTCTCAGGCAGCAGGATTTTTTGTATTACATAAGGAAGAGGGATTTCTCAAGGACGATAAATTTGCTTTCCCCAGAGATATGTTTTATAATGCGGAATCCTTAAAAAGAGCGGAGAGAGTAGACGAACTATGCAAGCTCACGAATGCCACTCCATTGGAAATAACATTAGCATATCTTTATGCGCAGCCTTTTCAGGTTATTCCGATCGTAGGACCTTGCAGGGTTAAGGAACTGGAAGAGAGCCTTCGTGCATCAGAAAAGAGATTAACGCAAGAGGAAGTAGAGTTTTTGTTTTCATAATGGAGAGAGCTGACTTAAATGACATTCTATTTTTGCAATACATTTGGAAACACATCGACAGATGGGATATATCGTATTGACCTGGGGAGAAATGACAGCAGGGAAACTTTGGCTGCACCACTGAAAAATCTGGAATGGGCGTGTATTGCGCCCAACGGAATACTGTATGCGGTAGGACAGGAAGAATCAGGGGGAAGTTATATTCAGTCGTTTTATTTGAAGCAACTTACAGGAGAACTGTTTTTTTTGGAGAAAAGCTGTTTCCCTTGGAGAGGGATCAGCCATATGAGCTTTTGGGAGCAGGGAAAGGCTCTTTTGATTGCTGTGTATGGAGAACAAATGGTTGTATCAGTGGACGTAGCGGAGGGGCGCATCGGCAAAGAATCTGGAAGGGTGATTTTCAAAGGAAATGGTCCGGTAGTTAGCAGGCAGGAAGCGTCTCATCCGCATTTTGTAAAGTGGATGCAGGAGGAGTGCTGGATTGCCGATCTGGGCGCGGATGCAGTATATCATAGTAGTGAGAGCCAACTTTGGGGAAACCGGGACAACTGGAGAATAGAGCAACAGCCCCGGGGATCAGGTCCAAGATTTCTGGAGATACATCCATTAGGAAAAATCGTATACCTCGTTACAGAATTATCGAATGAATTGATCGTGTTGGAGAAAAATTCAGACGGAGGTTTGAAAGAAAAGCAGCGTGTCAGTTTGCTCCCTGCCGGAGCACGAAAAAGTCTTTCTTCAATTTTGTGTCCAGATTGGACAAAAGGAAGATTGTTCGTAGGAGTACGGGGAGCTAATCTGATCCGGGAATTGGTCGTTGAGCAAAACGGAATGATCCGGGAAGGGAGAATTTTGCAAACACTGGGATGGCCCAGGAGCTTTCTGTATCTGAAACAGCTGGATTGTTTGCTGATTGCTGATGAAGAATTTGCGGAATCAACCGGAAGACTGGAGCTTTTTGATCTATGTGAGGGAAAACGTTTATGGGAAAAAAGAATGCCAAGAGCTTATCAAATTTACAACGGAGAGTACAATGACGAAACGGAAAGGTAAAGATATGGAGAAATGGATGAAGTGTTACGTAGGAACGAACTCCTTGAGAGGATCGAAAGGTATTTACACATTGGAGATAAATACTCAAAATGGGGAAATGAGGGAAGTTTCAACAGTAGAGGCTGACGATTCTGCATATTTATATGTTTCGGAAAAGAGAAAATGTCTGTATGCGGTTATGGAATCACTGGAATATAAAGGTGTACCGGGTGGAGGTGTTGCTGCTTATCGCATAGAGGATAATAAACTTTCATTTTTAAATAGCAGATATGCTTATGGTGGCTGGCCATGTCATGTTATAGCGGATGAGGAAAAAGATAGTCTTTTAGTATCTGTTTTTCGTAATGGATTGCTGGTGGTGTACGGCATTAATCAGGATGGAAGCATTGGGGAGGAAAGACGAGTAGAGCATCACCAGGAACCAAATGGAAGGATGTCTCATATTCATGCATCCATGCCTACACCGGATGGAAAATATATTGCGGTTGCGGATTGCGGTCTTGATTATATATATCTTTATGATGCAAAAACGTATCAAAAAGTTTTCGAGTGGAAAGCACCGGAAGACAGTGGACCCAGACAACTCCGTTTCAGTCCGGATGGAAAATATCTATATATGGTATCTGAATTGAGCTGTCAAATTTTTGTGTTTGAGTATCAGCCGGATTGCAAAGATATGTTACGGAATGTCCAGGTAATATCGACGAGACGTGAGGATGGTTATGACCGGGAGAACTATACTTCGGCACTACAGATGCATCCATCCGGTAGATATCTTTTGGCTGGGAACAGAGGGCACAATTCAATTGTTGTCTATGAGGTAGATAAGGAAACCGGTTTGTTGATGTTGAAAGGACATACAATGTTGGCAGGTGATTTCTGCCGGGAGTTTTGTTTTGTACCAGATGGCTCTATGCTGATAGTGGGTATTCAGCATACAGATGTGGTACAGACCTTTTTCTTTGATGAAAATAAAGGGATTTTAAAGTGGAGCGGACAGGAAATTGTAATTCCCTCTCCTTCCTGTGTTATAATGGGCGACTCCGCAAAGTAATGTTGGCAGCGGTTAGAGATGCATTTGTAAGAACGTATAATTTGCGAGCTTATATATTTACTATATGAAGGTGTTGTATGCTTTTACTCCAAAAAATGATAATGTTTTTCTTGATTATGCTCATCGGATATATCTGTCGGAAAATCGGTGTGTTTAAAGATACTACAGGCAAAACAATTTCAAGTATAGTAATCAATATTGGAAATCCTGCGCTGATTATTGCCTCTGGTATGAATCCTGAGAGACTGGAGAATAAAGGAAAATTGTTGTTTACTCTGGGTGTTGCGCTGATCTATTTTGCAATTATGTTTGCTGTCGCGGAACTATTGCCCAGATTGCTTCATGCAGACAGAGAGGACTACGGCGCTTATCAGGTCATGACGCTTTTTTCCAATATTGGATTTATGGGTTATCCCTTGCTGGATGTCATGTATGGCAGCAATGCAATAATTCACGCTGTAATCTTCAACTTGTTATATAATGTCTTGATCTATACTTATGGCATCCACAAAATGCAGATTGGTGGTTGTCAGAAAAATATAAATTGGAAACAACTCGTGAATATAGGCGTAGGCTCTTGCATTATTGCGATAATTCTGTATATCACCAATCTTCCGGTCCCATTGATCCTTGAAGATACAGCAACTTTCACTGGTGCCATCACAGGTCCGTTAAGCATGTTGGTCATTGGTGACTCTTTGGCGCAGACCCGGTTAAGAGATTTGTTTACAGATGTGCGCCTACTCGTTTTCTCTGTAGTAAAACTGGTACTATTGCCGGCATTGCTTCTGTGGGGACTGTGCTTTTTTATCAAGGATCCGATATTCCGAGGCGTTTGTCTGGTAATGATGGCAACACCGGTAGGCAGCATGACAGTAATGTTGGCACAGCAGTACAATGGCGATTATCGGTTGACATCCAGGGGCGTGGCTCTGACCACATTGCTTTCCGTGATCACAATGCCGTTTTTGTTCTGGGCGCTGAAGCTATAGCTACCAATTTTCTGAGTGTAGTTCTATTCTGAATGTAAATATTCGTTTTTTGCGTTATCAAGATGTCGGGAGCAAAAGCTCCCGATTTTACTGTGTTGTCTATATAAACTTTTTTGTAGAAATTATCGCCATTGGAACCTAAAACAATGTCTGCTGCACATATCTCTCAGGGAATTCATTCAGGTAAGCGAAGCATTCCTTCGGGGAGCATAGAATACTATTGGCTGAGCAGGTATTGCGAATTAAGGCCATGAGTTCTTTGGCGTGAGGGCTGGGAATATCATAGGCATTTCCGTAAGTATGGACATATTTTTGCCGAATGCCGGGAAAATCACGATCCAGAGCCTGATAGAAAAATTCCCGATCTCCTTCCCGCAACGTGACTCCTACATCGAACAGCAGGATTCCCTTCACATCCGCCTGCAGGCAATAGTCAAGAAGCCCCTCGATATTTTCTCGGGTATCATTAATAAAAGGAAGAATGGGAGTCATCCACACAAGGGTGGGAATTCCCAATTCCTTACATTTCATCAGCACCTCGAAACGTTCTCTCGTGGTAGAGACATTAGGCTCTATTTTCCGGCACAAATCCTCATCATAAGTAGTAAACGTCATCTGAACCACTGCCTTGGCTTTCTGATTAATAGATTGCAGCAGATCCAGATCCCGAAGCACCAGGCTGGCTTTTGTGAGCACGGTCACACCATATTCATATTGATCGATCAGCTCCAGACATTTTCTGGTCAATCGCAGCTCTTTTTCAGCCGGAAGATAAGGATCGCACATAGCACCGGTACCAATCATACACCTGTGACGCTTGGAGCGCAGCGCTTGTTCCAACAGCTCCGGTGCATTTCCTTTCACTTCGATATCTTCAAAAGCATGTGTAAAGCCGTAGCACTTACTGCGACTGTCGCAATAGATGCAGCCGTGAGAGCATCCGCGGTAAATATTCATTCCGTTATTCTGAGACAGAATCCCCTTTGCCTGTACAAAATGCATGGCAGATAGCTCCTTTCTGAAAGCACTGTATATAGTTTCATGGTAGCATATCGTGTGAATGAACACAATGAGATGCAGGAAAATAAATTTAGGCAAATAAAAGCTAATTTTACTAGCTAAATAAAATTAAAAATGATACAATACAGGAAATGAAACATAAATGGGATACTTGGAAGGGAAGGTATTGTATGGAGGCATTTCGCGCTGTGAATTTTGCGGTTTTTCCGCACAGAGGAGTATTGGGTTCGGGAGAATCCAGAAAAAGTATGGAGGAAATGGTACGAAGGATCCATACGAATTGGGTGATATTCACACCATCGGGGATGCAGGAAACACCTTACAGTGAGGAAATCCGTTATGATGGGGAGAAAAGCTGTACGGATGAGGAACTGTATGATATGATTCGATATGCACAGAGCCTGGGACTGAAAGTTGCTTTGAAACCGACGGTGAATTGTGACAATGGTGTCTGGCGGGCACGAATCAGCTTTTTTGACCATGATGTACCTTGCGAACCCAAATGGGGCAACTGGTTCGAGAGTCACATTGCCTTTCAGAAACATTATGCACAGATTGCGCAGCGGGCAGGCTGTGAATTGTTCCTGGCGGGGTGCGAAATGACCATGACGGAGCACCGGGAGACAGAGTGGAGAAAACTTATCGCGGAAGTACGGACGGTATATGACGGACCTGTCGGTTATAATTGCGACAAATATGGAGAAGATCATATTACATGGTGGGATGCCGTGGATGTGATTGCGTCCAGCGGATATTATCCCATAGACGACTGGGACAATCAGTTAGACCGGATCGAAAAGGTTGTGAAAAAATTTCAGAAGCCCTTTTTGTTTTCGGAAGCGGGTTGCATGAATATTCATGGTTCTGCGCAGGTTCCGAATAACTGGGAACTGCAGGGTGAAGAGGATGATGCGGAACAGGCGGACTGGTACCGGGCAATGTTTACAGCCTGCAGAAAACGTGACTGGGTGAAAGGCTTCGGTATCTGGGATTGGCCGGGAAATTTGGAAGGATTGAGCCCTTATGCGGTATGCGGACGTCCTGCGGAGAATGTGATCGCAGAAGAGTACGGCAGGAGAGAGTAAAGCAGGCAATCGAAAGATCATAACAGAAAATGTCGAAGCAACAGAAAACAGAGTAGAAGGTATGGGAAAATGGAACAGCAGAAAAAGATTATAAGTATAGCGGATTTGCCGCAAGTGCGGGTATTGGGCCGGACCACGGGAAAAGATGTGATCAATTTATTCTGGACCGGCAGCGGTATAGAATTTCTATATACTGGCAGTGAATTGTGGCTGGAAGTAAATGCTGATTACGACACGATGGAGCCATGGCTGGCGGTAGAACTGAATGGTGCCCAGATCAGCCGTTTTCCGGTTAATAAAGGGAAAAATGAAGTATGCCTGTTTCGAGGAATGACAGTAGGAAAGCCGAAGCATGTACGGATTCTGAAGGAAGTACAGGCTATGCACCAGGACCCGCTGCACATGATACAGATTTTGGGATTGCAATATGGAGATGGGGAATTTTTGGTTCTGCCGGATCCTGAATATCGCCTGGAATTTGTAGGAGACAGTATTACCAGTGGAGAGGGAACTATGGGGCCGGTAGGTGAGGATGACTGGATCAGTGCGTTCTTCTCTGCGGAAAATACGTATCCCCGTATGGTATCGGATGCGCTTTCTGCGGAATATCGTGTGGTGTCCCAGAGTGGCTGGGGAATCGTCACCGGCTGGGATGGCATTGTAGAGAATAAGATTCCTCCCTATTATAAACAGGTCTGCGGATTGCTTACCGGGGAGCGAAATGCTTCGCTGGGAGCACTGGAAGACTATGATTTCAAGGCATGGCAGCCGGATGCCGTGATCATTAATCTGGGAACCAACGATGCCACAGCAATCCAGTCCGCAGCGGAACTGGTAAGAGAATGGGCAGGAACCCGTGACATAAAAGAAGTCAAAAAGATCCTGACTACAGCAATCCGAGATTTCCTGAAAGCTGTGCGTGACTGCAATCCTGAGGCACAGATCATCTGGGGCTATGGTATGCTGGGAGACAATTTCCTGCCCGTCATCCGTGAAGCGGTGGAAACCTACGCGGAACAGACTGGTGATACCAGAATCCACTTTTTACAACTTCCCAACACCACACCGGACACCGTAGGCAGCCGCCTGCATCCCGGAGTGAAAGCTCATCGCAAAGCAGCACAGGTGATAGAAAAGTATTTGCTGGAACTTTTTAAACAATAAATTTATAAAATCTTAAGGAATATGTGCCGAAAAATGTGACAACTCCGGATTAAACTGGGACTCAAAGAAAGCAATTAACTCTGGGGGGCAGCAATATGACACAGGAGAATCGTTCGAGCAGACAACCGGATCTGGAAATGATACAGGTGCGAAGAAATCCGTATCTGGTGGATTACCGGACTGGAAAAAATATAGTCAGACACGTAGGAAGACGTGTAGGACAACCGCAAGACAGACAGACTGGAAGATACGCCGATCATTCACGAAGCAATCATACCGGAGGACGCACAGAACGGTCACAACATAGCATATCGGCAATGCCGCAGGAAGGCGGAAGGAAGAAATCACATCCGCAGTATTCGACGACAGCACAGCAGAAAAACAAGGCCTGGCGGCAGGAGCAGGGTCATCCGGGCAATGCATATGAGCAAAATGTTTACAAAGACAATACTTACAGCACCTGCGTCAGACAACGCCGGGTCAGAGCCGAGAGGCAGCGCCGCCGCAGACAGGCAAGAATCCGCAGATATATTAAGATTTCCCTGCTGTGTGCCAGCATTCTTGCAGGAATCTTTATGTTGAAAAATTTGTTGGAAGTACCTGCCAGCACTGCGGAAGCCAGTACTCCTGTGGAAGTTGCGGCAGAAGCTGTGCAGCGGATCGAAAAACAGATCGGGGAGACCACGGGAACCCGGATCCAGGGACTTCCGGCGGATGTATATGCAGCACATCCCAACTGGACAGAAGATTTTCTCACCGTGAATGAATATTCCAGACCGGGAGATCCCCTGACGGAAGTGAAAAATATTTTTGTACATTACACGGCGAATCCTGGGACCAGCGCGGCCCAGAACCGCAGCTATTTCGAACAGCTGAAAGACAATCATGAACGCAGTGCCAGTGCCCATTTTATCATTGGCTATGATGGCGAGATCCTTCAGTGCGTTCCTCTGGACGAGATCGCCTATGCAGTACAGACCCGCAATGAGGATTCTATTTCTATCGAATGCTGCTACAAGGCGGACAACGGCCAGTTTACTCAGGAGACCTATGATTCTCTGATCAAATTATTGAAATGGCTGACTGATGCCTATGACCTGCAACCCGATGACATCTTGCGCCACTATGATTGTGGCGGAAAGAAATGTCCCATTTACTATACGGAGCATGAAGATGCCTGGAACAAACTGAAAGAAGACGTGAAAAACCTATAGAGAATTGCGAACGGAGGAACTTTTTTCCAAAAGGAAAAGGTTCCTTTTCGTTAGTCTTGTTTTACGAAAACAAGTTTGCTAGAATAGAACGGTAATAAGCAACAGACAAGGCCTTGCGGGGCAGAAATGAGGAGTAACATGAATTTATTATCACCTTCAATTCTTTCGGCGGATTTATGGAAACTGGGAGAGGATATCAAAGCTGTGGAAGGAGCAGGAGTCCCCTGGCTGCATGTAGACGTGATGGACGGATTGTTTGTACCGTCGATTTCCTACGGTATGCCGGTATTAAAAGCTGTCAGATCCCACACGGATATGTTTCTCGATGTGCATCTGATGATCGAGAAACCGGAACGTTATGTGGAAGAGTTCGCTGCCTGTGGTGCGGACCTGGTGAATTTTCACCTGGAAGCCACAGAAGATGTGGAGGGATGCATTGAAAAAATACATGCCACAGGCAAAAAGACCGGCATCACCATTAAGCCCGCCACTCCGGCAGAGGCAGTGGAACCTTATCTGGAACTGGTGGATATGGTGCTGGTAATGACAGTGGAGCCCGGATTCGGCGGACAGAAGCTGATCCCGGAGTGCCTGGATAAGGTACAGGTGATCCGCAAAATGATCAACGATAAGGGGCTGTCTACCGATCTGGAAGTAGACGGTGGTATCAATCTGGACAATGTAGCATTTGCCATGGAAAAAGGAGCCAATGTCATTGTAGCCGGTTCCGCTGTATTTAAGGATGACATTGCAGCCAATGCAAAGGCATTTCTGAATAGATTACAATAGTTCAAAAGAATGTCTGACGGTGAAATTACGGAGTGGTCGATAAGCAAGCCGGAAGACGGATAAGGAGGAACGAAGGATGGAATTACAGATATTGCATGCAATTCAGGGGATCCATCAGGAATGGCTGACAGAGATCCTGCGTTTTTTTACTACGATCGGAGAAAGCGGGCTTGTATGGATTGCCATCGCCATCGTCCTGACATGTATACCGAAGACCAGAAAATGCGGTCTGACTATGATGATCGCAATGGCTATTACCTATCTGGTGGGGAATCTGTTTCTGAAAAATGTGATCGCCAGACCCAGACCCTGCGCAGTCGACAACAGTGTCATATTGAAGATCCCGTTTCCTTCTGAATATTCGTTCCCTTCGGGACACAGCTCCAATGGATTCGCCGGTGCAGTGACGATCTTCTGTTATTATCGTAGAGCAGGACTCTTAAGTCTGCTCATGGCGGCACTTATTGCATTTTCCAGACTTTACTTCTTCGTTCATTACCCGACGGATATCCTGGGCGGAATCTTATTGGGAACGCTGGATGCGCTGTTGGCGGTCTGGCTTGTGAAACACTTGGAGAACCGTGCAGATGCGCAGTCTGCATCGAACGCAGATAAAACCGAACACGTGCAGGAAAAATAAAATAACGGGACAGAAACCGGGATCAGACAGAAAGGGCAAAAACTTTGATGAACAGCAGAACGTTATGGAATGATAATTGGTATTTTGCCAAAACGGAATTAGGTGTGAAATGGGAAGACAGGCAGATCTGGGAAGCCAAAATGCAGCCGGTGGATCTGCCCCATGACTGGTTGATCTATGATACGAAGAATCTCTATGAAGACAGCATCGGCTGGTATCGGAAGAACTTTGCCTATGCCCCGGATAAAACAGGAAATGATGACCGTGTCATTTTGCGCTTCGAAGGTGTTTACATGGATTCTGAGATCTGTGTCAACGGAACAAAGCTTGGAGAATGGAAATATGGCTATTCCACCTTTGACTGGGACATTACGGACAGTCTGCGGGAGGGAGAAAATGAAGTGGCCCTTCGCGTCGTATTTCAGTCACCCAACAGCAGATGGTACAGCGGTGCCGGAATCTATCGTAATGTATGGATGATATGTCTGCCGGAGACACATATCCCGTTGGACGGCATCTACACCTCTTCTGTGGAGACGCAAAAAGGCTATGACCTGACCATCGATACGGAGTTGAAATGGGGAACGGACAACGGAAATTATGCACTGGAATATTGTCTGTATTATACAGGGGACAGTAAAAGCTCCGCAGAAACAGCAAGCAGGGAGATTTTCCGGGTAAAACAGCCCCTTGACGGTGGACAGGAGAAGACATCTGTGACGATTCCTGTGGACAATCCGAGGAAATGGGACATTACGGATCCTTACTTGTATGAGTTGCAGGTATGCCTGTGGAGAGACATGTTGCGGGAAAACGGTAGTGCGGAGACGATCGGTAACAGTGCATCACAGAGAACAGAACAACAACCGGTGCAGGAGACCAACAGCCGGGAACTATGTCAGGAAGAACATCTTCGCATCGGTTTCCGCACCATGCAATTTGATCCTGCCAGGGGCTTTTTATTAAACGGCAGAAAAGTGCGCCTGAACGGTGCCTGTGACCACCATGACCTCGGAGCGCTGGGAGCGGCTTTTCACAAAGAAGCCATGCGCCGGAAATTTGAACTCATGCGTTCCATGGGTGTCAATGCTGTGCGGACTTCCCACAATATGCCCGCTGTGGAACTGATGGAACTGGCGGATGAGATGGGATTTCTGATCGTATCCGAAGCGTTCGATATGTGGGAGATGGCAAAGAATCCTTATGATTATGCCAGATTTTTCAAGGAATGGATGGAGAAGGATGTACGCAGCTGGATCCGCAGAGACCGCAATCATCCTTCCGTTATCATGTGGAGCATTGGCAATGAGATCCCGGATACCCATGCGGATGCTCATGGTCAGGAGATCACCCGCAGGCTGGTCACGGCGGTCAGAAAGTGGGACTATCGCAATGTGGCACCGATTACCATTGGCTCCAATTATATGCCCTGGGAAAATGCCCGGAAATGTGCGGATATCGTAAAACTGGCAGGCTATAATTACGCAGAAAAATATTATGAAGAGCATCATCAAAAATATCCGGACTGGGTCATCTACGGAAGCGAGACTTCTTCTGTGGTCCAGAGCCGCGGAATATATCATTTTCCCCTGGAGCGGGCGACCTTGATCGAAGCGGATGAGCAGTGCTCCGCACTGGGTAACAGTACCACAAGCTGGGCAGCAAAAAATACGGAATATTGTATTATTATGGACAGAGATACTCCCTATTCCTGCGGCCAGTTCATCTGGACGGCTATTGACTATATCGGTGAGCCGACTCCCTATCAGACGAAAAACAGCTATTTCGGACAGATGGACACGGCGGGATTTCCCAAAGATTCTTATTACGTTTTCCGTTCGGAATGGACGGATGGGAAAAAAGATCCCATGATCCATGTATATCCCTATTGGGATTTTAACCCGGGACAGCAGGTGGATGTGCGGATCACCAGTAATGCCCCGGAGGTGGAACTATTCGTAAACGGAGTGTCGCAGGGAAAACAGCAGATCGACCATCAGAAGGGAACAGTATTACAGCCTTCCTGGAAAGTACCGTATGTACCCGGCAGTATCTGTGCTGTGGCTTATGACGAGACCGGCAGGGAAATCGCCAGACAGGAGAGACATTCCTTCGGCAACACAGATCATTATATAGTAAAAGCCAATAAATCTACCATGTGCGCCAACGGCGAGGATATGATCTTCGTGGAGATCTCTGCGGAGGACCGGGATGGATACCCTGTGGAAAATGCTTCCGATTATGTGAGAGTGACCGTGGAAGGCGCTGGACGTCTCATAGGCTTGGACAATGGTGACAGTACCGATTACGATGCCTACAAGGGAACTGTCCGTAAGCTGTTCCAGGGGAAACTACTGGCGATGATCGCAGCGAAAACGATTCCCGGAGAGATTCGTGTGACCGTGGAGGACGCATGGACAGCCACGGTGAGCATGACCGATGAAACCGGTGCCGGAACGGCCACGGCAGTAGTCGAGACTCCGGACAATACGGCAGCTGCCGGACACCGCACGGCGACAGTGACGTTACAGGCAGTCGAAGCACCGATTCGTCCCGGTGTCTGCGCAACAGAAGAAAACAGAGAATATCCGCCCGCCTTTGTGGATCCCGGATTTGTTCCGGTGCGGAAACTGGAAATGAGCGCTCCCTATATGAGATTGACACCGGAGAAGCCGTATGTATTGCTACATACCCGTATCTATCCCATGGAAGCCACAGACCGTAAGCTTCTCTGGAGCATTACTGACGCTTCCGGTATCCCCAGCCCTGTGGCAAAGCTGGAGGAACTGGAAGACGGCGAGAGCATCCGGATCACAGGCGTCAGTGATGGCAGTTTTCAGGTAAGGTGTATGACCTGTAACGGAACAACCAATATTAAAATGATTTCCCAACTTGACTTTGCAGTGGAGGGCATGGGACGGACGTTCCATTCTCCGTATGAGCCGGTGGCGGGTATTTCTTATGTCGGAAGTTTTGGCGGAGACGTAAGCCGCGGAGTGGAGAACAGTGCCGGAACGGACAAGGCACAGCCTACCGGACTGGTCTATGAAGCGTTAGACTTTGGTGAATTCGGAAGTGACGAGATCACGCTGTCCATTTTTGCCAACGATAATGATCCCCACCGGATTCAGATATGGAAGGGAGAGCCCGAAGAGAGCGGTTCCGGGACACAGGGAACACTGGTGGGTGAAATAACCTATCAGAAGCCGGGCATCTGGGAAGTCTTCCAGCCGGATACCTTCGTATTGCCCCGGAGATTAAAGGGTGTAACAAAACTGACAATAGTGTCAGAAGATAAAATTTTCCTGAAAGAGTTTCATTTCACCAGACAGGAAAAAGCTTATGCAAGACTGAGTGCTCTCACGGACGGAGTTACTTATGGTGACAGCTTTGTGAGAACCGGGGATGCCGTTGAACAGATCGGCAATAATGTCTCTTTCGAATTTACGGATATGAACTTTGGAGAAGCGGGAACCGATAGCATTGTCATCTGCGGAAGAACTCCTTTACAGCAGAATACGATCCAGCTTAGGTTTACCGATGGAGCTACACAGGTACTTCCCTTCCCGCACAGCGAGGAATATAGGGAACTGCGTTTCCCTCTGGAAAGAGTGACAGGAGAGCAGAATGTGACCTTCGTTTTCCTGCCGGGATGCAATTTTGATTTCAAATGGTTCCGGTTTGAAAAAAGCGGATCTGAGGAGTAAGTGATAACTATGAGCAAATGGAACAGAAAAATATGGGCAGCAATACTGGTGGTGGGAATGACAGCGTCTCTGACTGCCTGTGGAGGCAGCAAAGGAGAAAACAGCAATGCGTCTGCTGCCGGTACACAGAATGAGACTGCCACCGTACAGGATGAGAGCACGGACAGTAACACTGACAGCACCGGCAGTACCACGTCTCTGGTGCAGGACAACCGGGTACTGCAGATCCCGGACGACAACTACCGTACCTACTATGAGCTTTTCGTATATTCCTTCTATGACAGCGACGGTGATGGCATTGGAGATCTACAGGGCGTACTGGAAAAGCTGGATTATCTGAATGACGGAGATGATACCACGGATATGGATCTGGGAATCAATGGTATCTGGCTCATGCCGGTGATGCCCTCCGTCACCTATCATAAATACGATACCACGGATTATGAGAATATCGATCCGCAGTACGGCACTCTGGAAACGTTTCAGGAGTTGCTGACGGCCTGTCATGACCGTGGGATCCGTGTGATCCTGGATCTGGCGATGAACCATTCGTCCAGTAAACATCCCTGGTTTTTGCAGGCTGTAGAATATCTGAAAAATCTGCCGGAAGGCAGTGAGCCTGACTCCTCAGAATGTCCTTATGTGGATTATTACCATTTTTCAAGGGAAGCCCTGAGCGGATATGCACAGGTAAATGGGACAGACTGGTATTATGAAGCGAGATTCTGGGACGGAATGCCGGATCTGAATCTGGAGAATGAGGCGGTACGCCGGGAATTTGAGCAGATCGCGGACTTCTGGCTGGATATGGGTGTGGATGGCTTCCGACTGGATGCGGTGAAAGAGTATGTTACCGGATCCACAGAGGACAATGTGGAAATTCTAAGCTGGTTCGCGGATTATGTTCATGGCAAAAATCCGGAGAATTATCTGGTGTGTGAATGCTGGACGGATCAGAATACCTATGCCAAATATTATGAGAGCGGCGTGGACAGCATGTTTGATTTTGCTTTTGCCGACAAGTCCGGTATCATTGCCAATGTGATGAACGGTAAGGCATCGGCAACATCTTATGCAAAGAATCTGGAAACAGAGCAGGGCATGTATGCGCAGTACAATCCGGATTATATCAATGCTCCCTTCTACACCAATCATGATATGGGACGCAGTGCAGGTTACTATGCCGGGGAGAATAGCGAAGCTCAGACGAAAATGGGCAATGCCCTTAATCTCTTAATGAATGGCAATGTATTCCTCTATTATGGGGAAGAACTGGGCATGAAGGGCTCCGGCAAAGACGAGAACAAACGGGCCCCCATGTACTGGAGCAAGGACGGCAATGCGGAAGGCATGTGTAAGGGCCCGGCAGATATGGATGATTTCCGGATGAAATTTGACAGTCTGGAAGAACAGCAGGAGGATCCCGATTCCATCTATAATTATGTGAAACAGGTGATCCGTGTCCGCAACCAGAACCCGGTGATCGCCAGAGGCACCACCGCTTATCTGGAGCAGTATTCCGGTGAACAATGCTTTGCCCTGACAAGAAGCTATGAAGGCAGTAACTTATTATTGTTGGGAAATACCTCTGCGGAGGCTGTGAGCGTGGATCTGACCGGACTTACCGTAGGAGGCACCACAGCGGAGGAACTGGTACTGCTGGGGGAACTTTATACCGGAGAAGAGACCGCGGAGCGTGCCGGTACTGTAGTTACGCTTCCGGCTTATTCGATCCTGATCCTGGGAGAAGAATAAGACGAGCAAAACAGAATACAGGAACAAAAACAGGTCTGTGGGCGAACCCTACAGACCTGTATGCTTTCTTACAAAATCTTCAAATTCGTTTACCGGTAACGGCTTCGAGAAGTAGTAACCCTGAATATCATCACAGTGAAGATTCTTCAGAAACTCTACCTGATCCGAAGTTTCTACACCCTCTGCGGTAATAGTCATACCGAAGCTCTGCAGCAGCTGTGTGATGTGCAACAGCAGCTTTTCACCGTTCCGGTCACCAATGTAATCGATCAGACTCTTATCCAGCTTGATCGTATCGAAATGCATGACATTCAGCGAAGACAGAGAAGAATAACCGCTTCCGAAATCATCCAACAGTAAAGTAAATCCTGCTTCATGGAACTGCTCGATCAGGGAGGAAATATCACTGTTATCAATGGTAGCACTCTCAGTGATCTCTAACGGAACATATTTCGGATCGAGCCGGAATGAATTCAAAATCTCCCGGTACTTATCTACCACATTGCTGTAGTATAGGCTGACTCTGGAAATATTTACAGAAATCGGATACAATGTTGCTCCGGCCTGCAGCCATCTCTGCTGTTGTGCGCACACTGTGCGGAACACATATTCATCCAGTGTTGTGATATTACCGTTTTTCTCAAATAATGGAATGAACTTCCCGGGGGAGAGCATGGTGCCGTCGGGGCGCTTCCAACGGATCAGAGCCTCCGCTCCCAGAATGTTTCCGGTGACGGGGTCTACTTTCGGCTGATACCACAGCTGGAATTCTCCGTTCTTCAGGGCGTCTTCGAAGACATCTTCCATCAGACGATCCTCGGAGAGCTGTTTGATATCCAGATCTTCATAAAAAGCATAATGTCTGGTACGTTTTCCCTTTATCGGATACTTAGCCTGTACAGCCTTGCCGTAATTCTGCTCGATTTCCTTATGATCGGCGGTCTCATAGATGCCGCACAGTGGGAACAGTTTCGGAATATTAAGCTTTGTGGACAAATTGGAAATATCCTGACACAGGCACTCCAATCTGGGTTCTAAGGTACACCGGTCATTATCCCGCAGGAACAGGATGAACCGGTCTGCATTGATGTGGGCAGAAAATTCACCCAGATGTGTACCGGTTTGCAGGAGCTTCCATACTTCCAACAGTGTTTCGTCACCCTTGGCCACACCACAGGTATTATTGATCAGCTTGAAATCCTGAAGATCCAGGGCAACATAGAAGCCGCTGTCTCCGCCTCGGTGGGATAATTTCTCCTTGAAGCAGGCAAAATTATCACCATTTGTCAGAGGATCCACATAAGCCAGACGATATAACTGCCTGCGCCGTGTCCGGATACTGTGCACAAAAGCAAAAGTACCGACTCCGGCGATCACAATGATCAGCAGGATCAGCAGCCGCACCTGAAACAATATCGGAGCGGAACGACTGGAAAGTACCTGATCGGGAACAATAGTCAGGGCGAACCACTGTCTGTCGCTGCGGAGATTGTCCATTGCAGCCGCATAGTAATAATACTTCTGACTGCCTCCATAGAAATAACCACCGTTGGAAGAAGAACTCTGAAGCAGCGTATGCAGATCCTGCAAGGGCTGGTCGTTACGGGCATCCTGAGTCAGATAATCGGACATACGGTCGGCTTCCTGCAGGGAAGCCGGTGCATTGGAAGATGTGGCGATCAGGTCACCGTCCTGATTTACCAGACAACTGAATCCCTGATTATTAAAGGATTGCACGCCTAAAATTTCTTCAAAATGCTGGTTCCGATAGGTGGCAAATAAAACACCGATAATGGAATCACTCTGATCATATACGGGAATGCTGAATACATTGATGGGCTCCGGAGTACCGAGGCGATCCTGGAGGGTATTGGTAATACCAGGAAGTCCCTGCATACCATCCTTAAAAAAATCTCTGCTGGACAGATCCTGTACATAGCCATCGGTGCTTATCACCTGACCGTCCGGTGAGACGAAACCGATCCGTTTAAACTCATAGGTGGAGACAAAAGATCCCAACTGTGCAGCAATGGATTTTGCATTGACTGCATCCGGGGAAACGCTGATCGCATCGGCAAGGCTGTATAATAAGTTGAAGTTTTCACGGAGCTCCTGTTGTACGATCAGGGCGTTCTGCGTGGCAACATCCCGGAGAGTGGACTGTACTTCTTCCTCTGTATCCTGTGTGATCTGGGCAGAACTCCACATAACTGTGGAAATTACCAGCACCAGAGCAATGCTCAGAATGATCAAGGCCTGTTTTGGTAATTTACTTTTTTTCATTTTATATCCTCTTATGTATGTTATAAAAATTACCTTATATAATATACCATTATACACATTTACGATTGCATGGCAACAAAAACTGCATTGACAGTCCGGATTTCCTGTGCTACTGTAAGAATACGCAAATGCAATGAGGAAGAGAGTATTTATCATAGAAGTTTTACAGAGAACATTCCGTAAGGCTGAGAGGAATGGAACGGACAGATAGAGAAGATGGCTTCTGAGCGGCGCACCGAACGGATACCGGGGAGAATAGGAACGGTGGAAGCAAGGCTGCGACAGGATCCGCCTGTTACAGCGGATAGGGTTACGGACCCGAAGAGGTCTGTGTTGCGAAACGCAGACGAAGAGAAGTGGTAACACGAGACAACGCTCGTCTTCTTGAAGAACATAAGGTTCTTTGAGGAGACTTTTTTATTGCAACAAGGTCACAAGTCAAAAATTACGATGTGCTTGCACAAGAGTAATTTTATGACTTGATGACCTGCCCCGATATGAGCATAAAAGTGGAGCGTAAGCTTCACGATATGCGAATATTGGGTTGGATTGTGAGAGTGCGGAGCACGGAACGATCCGTTGGAATTAAAATAAATAAGAAAAGGAGAATGTGATTTATGGAAAGCAAAGGAAAATATTATCTTACCACAGCGATTGCCTATACATCTGCGAAGCCCCATATCGGCAACAACTACGAGATCGTACTGGCTGACAGCATCGCGCGTTTCAAGAGAAAGGAGGGCTATGATGTCTTCTTCCAGACCGGTACTGACGAGCATGGACAGAAGATCGAACTGAAGGCTGAGGCAGCCGGCATCACTCCCAAGGAACATGTAGATAAGATCGCCGGTGTCATCCGCGGTCTGTGTGATCTGCTGAACATTTCCTATGATAAGTTCATCCGTACCACGGATGAGGATCATGAGAAGCAGGTACAGAAGATCTTCAAGCGTCTCTATGATCAGGGGGACATCTATAAGGGAGCTTACGAGGGAATGTACTGTACTCCCTGTGAATCCTTCTGGACCGAGTCCCAGCTGGTGGACGGCAAGTGCCCGGACTGCGGCGGTGTCGTAAAGCCTGCCAAGGAAGAGGCTTATTTCTTCCGCATGAGCAAATATGCAGACAAACTGATCAAGCACATTAATGAGCATCCCGAGTTCATTCAGCCCGTTTCCCGTAAGAACGAGATGATGAACAACTTCCTGCTCCCCGGACTGCAGGATCTGTGCGTATCCCGTACCTCCTTTACCTGGGGCATTCCGGTGACCTTCGATCCCAAGCATGTCATCTACGTGTGGCTGGATGCACTGACCAACTACATCACCGGTATCGGCTACGATGCAGATGGCAACAGCACCGAGCAGTACAAGAAACTGTGGCCCGCAGACCTGCATCTGATCGGCAAGGACATCATTCGTTTCCATACGATCTACTGGCCTATTTTCCTGATGGCACTGGGTGAGCCCCTGCCGAAGCAGGTATTCGGACATCCCTGGCTTCTTATGGGCGGTGGCAAGATGAGCAAATCCAAGGGAAATGTGGTCTATGCGGATGATCTGGTAGATTATTTCGGCGTAGATGCAGTACGTTACTATGTACTGCATGAGATGCCTTTTGAAAATGACGGTAATCTGACCTGGGAACTGGTAGCAGAGCGTACCAATTCCGATCTGGCCAACACCCTGGGCAACCTGGTGAACCGTACCATTTCCATGAGCAACAAGTATTTTGGTGGTGTAGTAGAGAATAGGAATGTACAGCTGACCGAGAACGATGCAGCAGTGGATGCCGATCTGAAACAGACTGTGACCGGCACTTATGCAAAAGTAGTAGCCAAAATGGAAGAACTGCGAGTAGCAGATGCCCTGACCGAGATCTTCGGCATCTTCAAACGCTGTAATAAATACATCGATGAGACCGAACCCTGGGTACTGGCCAAGGACGAAGCCAAGGCAGATCGTCTGGCTACCGTTCTGTACAATCTGGTGGAAGGTATTATCATTGGCGCATCCCTGTTAGAGCCTTATATGCCCGAAACCGCAGAGAAGATCGCAAAACAGCTGAATACCTCCCTGCGTGACTTCGATCAGTTAGAGCAGTTCGGCCTGTATGAGAGCGGCAACAGGGTGACTGACCAGCCTGAGATCCTCTTCGCCCGTCTGGATATGAAGGATGTAGCAAAAAAAGAGGCAGAGCTGGAAGAAGCCATGATCAAGGCAGCAGCGGAGCATGAAGCGGAAGAGGCAAATGCCGAGGCAGAAAAGGCAGAGCAGGAAGCCATCGATATTGAGCCTAAGACAGAGATCGAATATGACGACTTCGCAAAAATGCAGTTCCAGGTAGGTGAGATCATTTCCTGTGAGGCAGTGCCCAAGTCCAAGAAGCTGCTGTGCAGCCAGGTGAAGATCGGCAGTCAGGTACGTCAGATCGTCTCTGGCATCAAGGCACATTACAGCCCGGAGGAAATGGTGGGCAAGAAGGTTATGGTATTGGTGAACCTGAAGCCTGCGAAACTGGCAGGAGTAATGTCCGAGGGCATGATCCTGTGCGCAGAAGACGCGGAAGGCAATCTGGCTCTGGTCACCCCGGAGAAGAATATGCCTGCCGGAGCAGAGATCTGTTAAATAGTATATGACAACGCAACTTTACGAATGAGGCGGGATGAACTGTTACTATTTTACAAAAAAAGCAATATAGGGCTTAAAATTTTATAAGAAATGATATATAATGAATAGGACGCCAAAGCAGATGCTGTAAAATTGACATTTGTTTTGTGCGTCCTATGATTTTTCCGTAACCAAGGAGGTCTTATGATTAAGGAAGAATTTTACTTTGATTCCCGGGACGGCGAAAGCCGTATCCATGCAGTGAGATATACTCCCGATGACGGCAATGTAAAAGGCATTGTGCAGGTAGTGCACGGAATGGCAGAGTATGTGGAGCGTTATGAGAACCTGGCTGAATTTCTGACTGCCAGAGGAATCCTTGTTACCGGAGAAGACCATCTCGGACATGGAAAATCTGTGGCGGAAGGCGGCACTTACGGTTACTTCTGCGAACAGGATCCGGCAACGGTAGTGGTAAGGGATGTACATCGGCTGAAGAAGATCACAGAGGAAAGCTATCCGGAGGTGCCCTATGTTATTTTGGGACACAGTATGGGTTCCTTTATTACGAGGAATTATCTGTGTCGTTACGGTAAGGGAGTCGACGGGGCGGTAATTGTCGGAACGGGAATGCAGTCCGGGGGATTGATCCTTTGTTCCAAAGCCATGGCAGGCATACAGAAGCTGTTCTGTGGTTCCAGGCATGTCAGTCATTTTATTGATAAGGCTGCATTCGGGAACTACAACAAGCGGATCGATGTACCCAGAACCGCAAGTGACTGGCTGAGCCGGAATCCGGAGAATGTGGACCGCTATATAGCGGATGAGCTGTGTGGATTTACCTTCACTGTGAACGGGTTCCAGACGCTGTTTGAACTGATCCGCAGACTGCAGAAGCAGGAGAATCTGGAGAAGGTACCGCAGAACCTGCCAATCCTTATGGTATCCGGTGCCGAGGACCCAGTGGGAGATTACGGTAAGGGTGTCCGGAAGGCATGTGATTCTCTGAAGAAGGCTGGTGTGAAAAATATTACCGTCAAACTGTACGAGAATGACAGACATGAGCTTTTGAATGAGGAAGACGGTGAACAGGCCATGGAGGACATCTATCAATGGATCCGCAGGGAGATTCCGGGACTGGATTAAGACCGGAAAGCTTTCGGATCAGAGAGGCGGTGCATCATGTCGGATACGGCAGCGGGCACTTACGAGATCAGATGGGCGGAAGACAAAGACTGGATTCCTGCCATGCATATGATCTGGAAGACATTTTTAAAATTTGAGGCGGTGGATTATACAGAGGAGGGAATCCGTAACTTTTATGATTTTATTACGGATGAACACCTCTATAAGTCGTTCCAGCAGGGAAGATATCAGATGATGGTGGCGCTGGACGGTGAGAGAGTCATCGGAGCGGCTTCCGTGCGGAATTATAATCATTTATCACTTCTTTTTGTTGATGAGGAGTATCATCATCGGGGAATCGGACGGGATCTGATGAGAAGAATGTGTGAATATCTGAAAAAAGAGGAAGGGGAACGGTATATGTCGCTGAAAGCAGCTCCGTATGCCGTAGAGTTCTATCGAAAACTGGGGTTTCATGCGGTACATGAAGAGGAGGCATTTTCCGGAATACGTGTGACCCCCATGGAAAAATTTTTATAAAACAGAAAAGGATAAGATATAAATGAAAATTTTTGATCTGGATAGCCCTTTAATGAATGTACTGAACAAAATGGCAGATCTGATGTGGCTCAATATTCTGACACTGATCTGCTGCATCCCTGTCATTACCGCTGGAGCTGCGCTGACTTCCATGCATTATGTGGCATTGAAGATCGTGCGTAACGAGGAGAGTTATATTACAAGAAGCTTTTTTAAATCCTTTAAGACCAATTTCCGCCAGGCAACCCTGATCTGGTTGCTGCTTATGCTGGTAGCGGCGATCCTTGGCGGTGATTACTACATTATTACCAAATCCGGAATGCAGTTCAGCCAGGTGTTGGTGGTACTGATCATGGCAGCAGGAGTGCTGGTGATCTGCACTTCTTTATATGTATTTCCGGTACTTGCCAAATTTGACAATACAATCATGGGAACCATTCGAAATGCATTTATCATGAGTATTTTACAGCTGCCCAAGACAGTTGTAATGTTCGTAATGGCATTTTTCCCGTTGATTATTTATCTGGTATCTTTAAGACTGATACCCATTATTTTCCTGTTTGGTTTTTCACTGCCGGCTTATGCCTCTGCCATGCTGTACAATAAATTCTTCCAGAAGCTGGAAGATCAGTTGTTGTCAGAACAGGAGCCTGCACCGGAAATCTCGCCGGAAGAGGATGAGAGAGTATTCCATGATGAACTGGATGAAAGCCTGAAAACAGACGTGAAGTAACAAAAATGTCCTGCGGGGGCATCAGACGAGAGGTGTTCGGAGTATGCAAAAGAGAAAATTTTGGGAAATTTTTTTCCAGTGGGTCTTTCCCTGCGCATTGCTGGTAGTTGCACTGGTTCTGAGTATTTACGAATTTAATAATAAAATGAATTCAGCCATACGGACGGTGGTGGATGATCAGGCAGAGCAGATCGGCTATTACTATTCCGCGGGAGTAGATGACAAGCTGGGGGCACTGGGAGATATCACGAGTGCCATGGCAAACATTATGGCGAGCCGGCCGGACAGAAGTGATGCTTTTGTATATGAGAAGCTGGACACCATTGTAAAAGCCAGCAACGCCTATATGTCTGCTTATTGTGCTGTGAACGGAAACGGAATGCTGAGTGACCGCCGGGAGTTCGATATGTCGGAGTTAAACTATTACGGCAGCATCAGCGGAACCTCCGCCCATTATATTTATGCCGGCACGGATGGGATCAACGGACAGACTGCCTTTATCTATGTGTGTCCGATTGCGATATCCGGAAATGTCACCGGATATCTGCTCAGTTATATGAACCCGGATAACATGAAGGAATTCTTCGACAATTCTGTATATGGTGACAAGGCATTTTTCTCTCTGGTCAACCGGAACGGAACCATTATGGCATGCTACGGTGCCACTGACGGAACGGCTATTTTGCAGAATGATTTCTGGAATTCCCTGAAAGATATTTCGGAAAGCCTGGGAAGCTGGACCTTGTTTGAAAGACAGCAGCAGAAGGGCAACAACGGCATTTTACATGTTAAGGAAGACGGTGTAGGCAAGATCATCTGTCATTTTCCAATCCGCGGTACCGAGTGGAACCTGGTGGTCGGTATTAATGAATCCTATCTGTCTGGAATCCAGCAGTCCTTCCGCGGCCCGATTGTGAATCTGATCGTCAAGATCAGTATTTCCATTGCAGTAGCGCTTATTATTATCACCGCAATCAATATTCTGGTACGCATCAAAGCCTCTGAACACAGTAAGGTGTTGGAGGATAAAGCGGATACCGACCTATTGACGGATCTGAACAATAAGATGGCCACAGAGCGTAAGATCCGGGAATACATGGAAAAGTACCCGGACAAGCAGGGCGTATTGTTCGTACTGGATGTTGATAACTTTAAGAAGATCAATGATACTATGGGACATGCCTTCGGAGATGAAGTGCTCCGCAACCTGGCAGTACGTCTGCAATCCATGTTCCGGGCTACGGATATCGTGGGTCGTACCGGTGGCGATGAGTTCATGGTGTTTCTGAAGGATATCCGCGAGATCAGTATGATCGAACGGGAAGGCAAGAAGATCGAACAGTTCTTCCATCAGTTTGAAGTGGGAGAATATGTAAAATATTCCGTAACGGCCAGCGTGGGAGCAGCGGTCTTCCCCGGGGACGGCAAGTCTTTCGAGGAACTGTACAAAGCCGCAGATAATGCGCTGTATGTGTCAAAAAGACATGGCAAAAACCAGCTTAGCTTCTATAAAAAGCCGGAAAATGAGACAAAGTAGGGCAATTCTTGTTGAATATGTCCAAGAAATGCGGGCGGATTTGTTCAATCTGACAAGCATTTCGAAAAAAAACAAACTTTATAAGCAATTCTTACAATATGATTCAAAATCTTTGTGAAATAGTGGTATGGCACATTTTCGTGATTTTCGTTATACTGAATTCAGATTCAAACGAGACATATCGTTTCACAATGAGAGAAAATAACATTGGTAAATATGAAAGGAGTATTTTCAAATGGCAAGTTTATCTTTAAAGAATGTCTGCAAAGTATATCCTAACGGTTTCGAAGCTGTTAAGGATTTCAACCTTGAGATCGCAGATCAGGAGTTCATCATTTTCGTAGGTCCTTCCGGATGTGGTAAGTCCACCACCCTTCGTATGATCGCAGGTCTGGAAGATATCTCTTCCGGTGAACTGAAGATCGGTGACAGAGTAGTTAACGATGTAGAGCCTAAGGATAGAGATATCGCAATGGTATTCCAGAACTACGCTCTGTATCCTCATATGTCCGTATACGACAACATGGCATTTGGTCTGAAGCTGAGAAAAGTTCCCAAGGATCAGATCGATAAGATGGTTAAGGAAGCAGCTAAGATCCTGGATTTGACTCCGCTGCTTGATCGTAAGCCCAAGGCTCTGTCCGGTGGTCAGAGACAGCGTGTTGCTATGGGACGTGCAATCGTTCGTAACCCTAAGGTATTCCTGATGGATGAGCCTCTGTCCAACCTGGATGCTAAGCTGCGTGTACAGATGCGTATCGAGATCGCTAAGCTGCATCAGAGACTGGGCACCACCATCATCTACGTTACACATGACCAGACTGAGGCTATGACCCTTGGTACCAGAATCGTTGTTATGAAGGACGGCGTTATCCAGCAGGTAGATACTCCTCAGAACCTGTATGAGAAGCCTTGCAACCTGTTCGTAGCAGGATTCATGGGATCTCCGCAGATGAACTTCCTGGATGCTACTGTTAAGGTAGAAGGCGACATCGCTAACCTGGTAATCGCAGGCCACAGCATTCCCCTTCCTCCCGCTAAGTCCAAGAAGCTGATCGATGGCGGTTACGATGGAAAGGTTGTTACCTTCGGTATCCGTCCTGAGGACGTATATGATTCCGAGATGTACATCGAGACCTCTCCTCAGAGCGTATTTACCTCTACCATCAAGGTTTATGAGTTACTTGGTGCAGAAGTATATCTGTACTTCGATCTTGACGAGTTCCCTATGACCGCAAGAGTAGATTCTCGTACCACTGCAAGACCTGGCGATACCGTTAAGTTCGCTCTGGATGTTGAGAAGATCCACGTATTCGACAAAGAGACCGAGCAGGTTATTACCAACTAGTCTTAAGTTTCATAAGAGATTTCAAGGTCCTGTCTGTGAATGCAGACAGGGCTTTTTTTATGCATTTTGCTTGCACGGGGTGAGTAAATCAGATATACTAAGAATATATAGTTCTGACATAGATGAAAAGCGAGACTGCTTGCAGGTGGAGCTTTTCGCCTATGAACAGAACGAATGGATATGAGCAAGGAGGACGATAGTCCGGAATGCGAAGAGACGTTGCGAAATCGAGAACGCGAAGAGCGAAGAATTCGATATAGATTATGATACAGAAAGGCGTGGACAATATGATTACAGGCCAGATTATACAGACAAGCATTGATGAATTAAAAGCAATCACTAAGGTAGACCTCGGAGTCTATGATCTGAACGGATCCGAAGTGGCATCTACCATGGAAAAGGATGACATAACCACAGATCTGATCACAGGCTTTGCGGCTTCTCCGGCGGATAGCCAGGTGATCGGAGTACATCACCTTCTGAAGATCCGTGACGAAGGGGATCTTTTATATGTACTGGTGGCACGGGGAATGACGGATGACGTATATATGGTGGGTAAGATTGCTGTCAGTCAGATCCAGAATCTTGTCATTGCCTACAAGGAACGGTTTGACCGGAATAATTTCTTTCAGAACCTGTTGTTGGATAATCTGTTGCTGGTAGATATTTACAATCGGGCGAAGAAACTTCATGTGGAAGTCAGCTGTCCCAGAGCCGTATATCTCATTGAGACCAAGGATGAGAAAGATGGTATTGTATCTGAAGTGCTGAAGGGCATGTTTTCCCCGCAGGCGGGAGATTATGTAACAGCGGTGGATGAGTCCAGCCTGATCCTGATTAAATCTGTTGAGAGCACCACCACACCTGAGACACTGCATGAACTGGCCGAGACTATTGTAGCCATGATGAATGCGGAGGCTCTTCTGGATGTGAAGGTGGCATATGGCACCGTGGTACAGGAATTGAAGGACGTATCCAAGTCCTACAAGGAAGCCAAGATGGCACTGGATGTAGGCAAGATCTTCTACGTAGAGAAAAAGGTGATCGCCTACAGCACGTTGGGAATCGGACGTCTGATCTATCAGCTGCCGGTGAATCTGTGCAAGATCTTTATTGAGGAGATCTTCGGTGACAATGTACCCATGGATCTGGATGAAGAGACCCTGAACACCCTGAACAAGTTCTTCGAAAACAATCTGAATGTGTCGGAGACTTCCAGACAGTTGTTCGTGCATCGTAATACGCTGGTATATCGTATTGAGAAGATTCAGAAGAGCACCGGCCTGGATCTGCGGAGCTTTGATGATGCACTGACTTTCAAGATCGCATTGATGGTCGTAAATTATATGAAATATCTGGACAGCCAGGAATATTAAGGACAACCCCTCGCATAAAGTTAGATAGAAACTTTATACGGGGGGATTTTATGTCATATCGGAAACAGATCAGCTATTTGGAATTACAGGAAAACGGGCAACGGATCCGGGGAGCCGGGTATGCAAAGCTGGAAAGCTGGGAAAAGGAAGAGATTCTGATGGTGCAGCTGAGAGGACAGGGGATCGTGTCTGGCAAGGAGATGATGCTGCTGTATCTGCAGCGGGAAAGCGGAGAAGAACTGTTATGTGAAATGACGGCAGAACGGGGGACCATTTCCTGTGAAAAAAGAATTTCCAGAAAAGCGGATTGGGAGCCGACACTGGGGATACGCATTCCCCTGGAACGTAATTTTGAGATCATAGGGCGGTTTGCAGGAGCGGCTGGTGCGAAGAAAGTACCTGCGCCTGTGACTGCGATTGCACCGGTTACGGTGGGGGAAATCGAAGGACAGGGGCAAGGTGGAAACCAGCCGGAGCAGGCAAAGCGGCCGATACAGACAGAACAGCAGGAAGCCCAAAATAGGGAGATGCAGCGGGAGCGGGTGCAGGAGCAAGGCAGGCAAGCCCGTGAACAGACCGAAAAAGTGGCAGAAACCGTAGTCGCAAACGAAAAAATGGTCAGTGGATCGGAAGCCCGGAGCTCGAAAAAAACTCCCACGGAACACACTCTCCACATGAAAGACACCAAATGGGAGCAATTAAGCAGTATCTACCCCCACATCCATCCCTTCCGGGATGCCAGAGAATTTCTTTCCGTGGGTCCGGAGGATTTCGTTGTGTTGCGGGAGCGTTGCTATCAGATGACCCACAACAGTTTTTTGTTGCATGGCTATTATAATTACAGACATTTATTATTAATGCGTCAGGAAGTCTCTGGGGAAGTGAAATATTACATAGGAGTCCCGGGTAATTTTTATGAAAGAGAAAAACAGGTAGCCAGAATGTTTGGCTTTGAAAGTTTTGAAGGAACCAGAGAACCGGCATGGGAAGGGGATTTCGGATATTATCTGATCGCAGTGGAACTGTGAGAGAATCACAGTCCCCGCTCGTCAAATTCCGGAATAAAGCTTTCACAGGCGGCACTTCCCTCTTGCCGGAAGCCCTGTTCAATGCCGATTCGCTCCGCAAAGCGCAGCACCCGGTCATATTCCTCCGGTGTCACTGTGCGATTGAGTGCTTCAATATCTGCCACCTGCGGAAGAGGTGTATATTGATTCATAATGCTAATATAGATATGATCCCCGTAGGTCTCATGGAGATACCGCAGGATCTTCTTGGAGTCTTTCGCTTGTCCCGGCAGGAGCAGATGGCGTACGATCATCCCCCGCTGCATCAGCCCGGTGTCGGGATCCATGACCGGATCTAAGACCTGCCGGTACATTTCCGCAATGGCAGCGCAGGCAATCTCAAAATAGTCCGGGGCATGCGAATACGCAGCGGAAAGCTCCGGAGAAAAATATTTCAGATCCGGCAGATAGATATCCACCAGACCATCCAGATGGCGTAAAGCCTCCGGAGATTCGTAACTGCCGGTATTGTATACAATGGGGATGGACAGTCCCTGATTTTTGGCCTGCTGTAAGGCAATGACGATCTGGGGAAGAAAATGTGTGGGAGTAACAAGATTGATATTGTTAGCACCCTGTTCCTGTAATTGTAGAAAGATTTTCACCAGATGTTCGGGAGTGATGACTCGTCCGGCTTTCCCCAGAGCGATGTTATGGTTCTGGCAGAAGACACAGCGCAGGTTGCATCCGGAGAAAAAGACGGTACCGGAACCGGAAGTACCGGAGATACAGGGCTCCTCCCAATAATGCAGAGAGGCTCTGGCAGCCATAATATCTGCCGTCTGGCCACAATATCCCACGCCACCATCCAGGCGATCGGCATGACAGGCCCTGGGACACAGGATGCAGTCGGACATGATTTTCCGGAACCATGCGGCATCTTGGGGAGCCAGATCGCCGGAAACGGATGCTATGCTGTTGGAAACCGAAAAAGGGGATGACATATCGTCTGACACAATCTATAACCTCTTAACTGACTTATCCATGAATTCACAGAACACTTTAAATATCAAAACCGCACATGCCGGACCAGGATAACAGCTCCACCCAGTTTCCTCACGGCACATGGAAGGTTCTACTTAGTGCTGCTTTGTTCCCAACCTGACACGGTTCGTAGATTCCCATTGCGTAAGACCGAGTTTCATCACTATTCCCATGATACCGGACATGTACGGCCTTTTTAGTGTATCCTGTTCCCCGGTTTTTGTCAAGCCTCTTTGCCTTGAAGGAAACAGGGAAGAGTGTTATAATTAAAATAATATGTAATTTTGTCGAAAGATAGTTGCCTACGGAGAAGGATCCATGAGAAACAAGCGAAAAAGTATATCCCTGCTGGGATGGATAATAGGTGCACTTTTACTGATATATCTGGGAGTATTTTGCTACCTGAATCTGTGTAAATATGCACAACATGTGGATTCGGATATTGCCGCAGAGGCTTTGCTGGCCCGGGAGATCTGGGTGGAGAAGGATATTACACCCAACGACTGGATCTCCAGCACGGAGAGACGGATCATTGGGATGCCTACGGTTGCAGCCGTATTTTACGGTATCACCGGCAGCATGCAGACGGCGGCGGGGATTACCTGTGTTCTATTGGGTGCGATTTTGCTGGGGACATTTTATTTTTTTCTGAGAAAATTATCTTTGAGCAGGACGGCTTCCATCACAGCGTTACTGGTATTGTGTGCGCTGCCAATCAACGGTTTTCGCAATGAGGGGCAGATGGTTCCTTTTGTAGCGCTGCTTTTATTCCTATTTGCAGAGTATTATGTGTTTCATGGCATTTTTCTGTTTTTCAATATCCTGTTTTACCTGAAATTAAAAGAAAACCGGCAGATGACCCGGAAGACCTTTCTGGAGTGGCTGGTATTGTTTGTTGCCGCAGTTTTGCTGAACTGTGGAGGACAGAGATGTCTGCAGGTCATCATCCTGCCACTGCTTGTAGTGGAAGTGATCGCTTTATTCATGGAATCCGGACATCTCCGGCAGAAGCTGCCCGGTGGACGTTATCTTGCCACAGCCTATGTGGGAAGTCTTGTACTTGCTTTTCTGGTATCCTGTCTGTATGGCGGCAGAGGAGATTATGCAGTCTATCTGCTGCAGCCGGGAGAGGCAGTAGAGAAACTGCTTCTTGGGGTTCCGGCAGCCCTGTTGGAGAACTTCGGACTGATGGGAAATGCAAAGGTAGGGAGCTTTGCCTCTCTGATGCAGCTTCTTGTCTGGGTGTTCCTGATCCTGTTGGGGTATGGACTCTGGTATGTGTTCCGGAAAAATACAGAGAGCACAGATAGACAAAAAGATGCACTGACAATTCTCCTTGCTTCTGTGGGAGTCACAGCATTTATCATCGGGATCACCAGCGCGGAGGCGGCCCATTATTACTTTTTCATGGCATGGTTCGCAGCAGCTGTTCTGGTAGCGGTGATGGTGGATCATATGTCGGAAGGACAGCCGGTGTTCGCTGGTCTGATCTTAACGGCCGTAGCGCTGTTCGCGGTGCTGAATCTGAAATACACCTACTGTGAAGCGGCCACCACACAGGATAACCTGAAGGAATATCAGGAAGTGGCGGATTATCTGACAGAAGCGGGAATCGACTACGGATATGCAGAATTCTGGGATGCCGAACGGATCTGTCTGATCACGGACGGCCGGGTGACGATGGGACATTCCTATACCATGGCCAGTCTTTCCGGATACTGGTGGCTCACCAGTACGAAATGGTATCCCCCGACGCTGCCCACGGAAATGCGGACCGCTTACGTCGTACGGACAGAAATGCGTGAAGCCTTTGAACAGCAATTTCCGGAAGGGGAAGCACCGATACTGGAATATGAGAATGAAAAGCTGGCAGTATATGTCGGTGACAGAAATTATGTGGAACTATAAGATAAAAATGAGGGAACATTAATGGAAAAAATATACCGTATTCTGTTGGGAATATTTCTTGTCTGTCTGATTCCCATTCTTTTGGTCCTGAGTTACTGGTCCTGTCGGTATTCTTATTACGGAACGGTGGATTACAGCATCAGAAATCTCCTGATAAAAGACAGTACCTGGAAACATTTTGTTATTTTCCTGCTGACATCTGTCCTTGTCTATGAGGGAGATAAATGGCTGAATGCTCAAAATCAGGAAAAACAGGAAAAAATCTGCATCTATACATTGTTGGCAACCAGTGTTACTGCGTTTCTGCTGGGAAGTATCTACGTTCTCAACAATCCCTATTATCCGGTAGGAGATCAGATCAGCGCCACGGCATTTGCAGCATATTGCCGGGATGGCAACTTCATTATGTTGTGCTCCGGAGGCTATGTCGGGATGTATCAACAGCAAAAAGGGCTGGGAATATTGTATGAGATATTGTTTGCCCTGTTTGGAAATTTCAATTATACTCCGGCAAAAATCCTGCATGTAATATGGTGGGTACTGGCGATTCTGGCAGGATACGGTTTCCTGAAACTGAATACAGACAGAGCCATATTTAGAATCGTATATTGTATTATGATGTTGGGCTGTATTCCTTTTTTGCTGTATTTACCGTATATTTACGGGGACGTGCTCAGTATCAGCTTTGGAATGATAATGTTCTGGGCGGTGTCTGCTTATGAACATTATGAGAAGAAGAGGTATATTGCGTTGGCGGCATGTGTGGCAGGGATTGCTGTGCTTGCCCGGAAAAATACATGGATCATACTCATTGGAGTGGGAATTTATGCAGTTCTGGTCTGCCTGAAGAAAAAGAAGGGACAATATCTGCTGGCAGGGTTTGCAATTCTTCTGACGGCAGCACTGACGGTGAAAGCGGTAGATGTAATGTATGAATACCGTTCCGGATATCCCAGTGACATTGGCATTCCGAGCATTCTCTGGATTGCGATGGGATTACAGGAGACGGATGGCATGGCCGGGGTGTACAATCGCTATCAGCAAACCACGTTTGCAGAACATGATTTTCAACAGGAGCCTGCCGCACAGGAAGGAAAGGAATATATTCGCGAACGATTGCGGGAGTTCCGGGAGAATCCGGCTATGGCCAGAGATTTCTTTAAGAGAAAACTGGAAGATCAATGGATCGAACCGCTGTTTTCCAGCCTCAAGGCAACAGAGTCGTTTGATACGGATGGAGAACCGCTGTCCTCCGGGATTACCAGTCTGTACTATGGGAACATACATGAAACCGTATGGAAGCTGGCCAATTATTACCAGAGTATCGTATACTTGGCAGGATTTGTACTTGGAATTGCTTTGTGCGGAAGATGGTGGCAAAAAAAAGAAATTCCGACAGCATTGTGGCTGCCGTTGATTGGCATAGTAGGTGGCTTCCTGTTCAGTATCATTTGGGAAGCGCAGAGCAGATATGTATTTCCGTACTATGTATTTTTGATCCTCTTTGTGCCGATGGGACTTTATGAAACGGGAAGAGCGATTTCCCGACTGCCGAAGCATAGAAGAAAAACAACCGAACAGAACCAGACACAGGAAGAAAGTTTACGAGAGATCGCCTGATGCCTTTCTGGCAGCTTTCTCCTGTTTGTTCCGGATGCGGAGCTCTTCAAAAAAAGTCTTCAGCATCTGGCTGCATTCCGTTTCCAGAATGCCCCGGGTAACCTTCACCTGATGGTTAAACTGGGGCATTTCCAGTATATTTAGGATCGAACCTGCACATCCCGCCTTGGGATTCATGCAGCCCATCACTACTTCAGGGATACGGGCCTGCACAATGGCACCGGCGCACATCTGGCAGGGTTCCAGGGTCACATAGAGCGTGCATTCTTCCAGACGCCAGTCGCCGATCACTTTGCTGGCTTTGTTGATCGCTGTGATCTCTGCGTGCGCCAATGTATTCTTGTCTGTATTTCTCCGGTTGTAACCACGACCGATGATCTTACCTTCATGTACAATGACACAGCCGATGGGGACTTCCCCCAGGGCATAGGCTTTTTTCGCCTGCTTCAGAGCTTCCTTCATATATTTTTCTTCCACACTTTTGATTACTGCCATGGTATCTGTAGCCTTTCTGGCGCATGCGCTGTCCGATTTATTCTGCCTTGGAAAACCTTTTCCAAAAAATCACACTATATTTCGTAAATGCTGTACATTGACGAAACTACCGTTAACTTATAGTATAGAGAATATATGAGTAAACGTCAAATGGAACGAGACCGCATTTTGCTGCGGTAACGGAGAGCAACGGGCGCAGGAACTGCGACCGGAACGGGGGATTTATGGTATCGATCAAAGAAGTTGCAAAACATGCCGGAGTGGCTATTTCCACAGTATCCAAGGTCTTAAATGGCTATCCTAATGTCAGTGAAGAGACGAAGAAAAAAGTACAGGACGCCATCAAGGAGTTGAATTATATTCCGAATTCCATTGCTGCGGCGCTTTCCTCCAAGCAGTTTGGAAGAATCGCGCTGGTGCTGGATCCCAATAGACAGACCCAGGCCATTGACCAGATCTTCATGCAGTATCTGGTAGGGGCACTGGATAAGGCCAAGGAACTGAACGTGGAAGTTGTGACGATCTTTCCGTCCATGATCGCGGGGATGACGGCGGAAGAGATCACAAGATCTTTTCTGTCCCAGAGTATTTCCGGCGTGGTGATCTATGGCATGTCTAAGGAGGACAAGGTGCTGCAGAAGCTGATCCGGGAGAAACAGTTTGCCTGTGTGGTAGTGGATGCGCCGATTGTCAATTCCAGGACTACATCCATCAGCATTGATCAGGAACAGGCCCAGTATGATGTGGCGAAGAAGACCGTGCTGGATGACAACTGTAAACGAGTGCTCTACATTGCGGGCAGAAGAGACGGTTATGTCACGGATCAGAGATTGAAGGGGATGAAGCGTCTGGTGAAGGATCTGGATCTGACCATGATGGTCAGACAGGGAGACTTCAGTGAGCTGACGGCAAGAAACGTGGCATTGAAATATGCGAAGAATAAGGATGTGGTGGTCTGCGCTTCCGATCTGATGGCCATAGGTGCCATGAATGCATTGATCGATATGGATATTTTCCGTCCGGTGTGCGGCTTCGATGGTATCACCCTGATGGGATATGTCGGCAAGCAGATGAATACCATAAGGCAGGACTTCTACAGCATCTCCAGCAGAGCCGTGGAAGAGGTACACCAGCTGATGAACGGAGGGGAAGGGCATCAGGTAATCATGCCCCACAGTATCGTGAAAATGTACTATAAGGACATTATCTGTTAAGCTATTTTGCACAAAAAATCAGGAAAATTAAAGAAAAGGTTGCGGAAAACGTTTTCCTATGCTATCCTGTGTATTGTAAGAGAACGACATACACAAAATCTCAGTATTGCGAGGGTATGAAAAGCCGGAAAGTGCAGGAAATACCCAAGGCGCAGCGGCAGAAAAGGTATGGAGGCCAAAAAGGATAGGAAATACCCAAGGCGCAGCGGGAAAAAGGGTATAGAGGCCGAAAAGTGCAGGAAATACCCGGGGCGCAGCGGGAAAAAGGGTATGGAGGCCGAAAAGGATAGGAAATACCCAAGGCGCAGCTGAGACAAGGGGATGGGATACCAAAAATAAGTATAGTACCCAGACAAAGAAAAAGAATATGAAAAAATGAGTGTGGCACGGTACATTCATTTTGGCAAAAATAAAACTATCGTGCAGAATGGAGTTTGAAATGAATTTAGAGCAGACTTTAAATGAGATCACCGGCAAATTATATGGCAAGAATATCGGTGCCTGCACCGATGCACAGCTGTACACCGGAGTATTGCAGCTGACCAAAGAGAAGATGGCAGAGACTCCCGCCATTACAGGAGACAAGAAGGTATATTATATTTCCATGGAGTTCCTGATCGGTAAGCTGTTATCCAACAATCTGATCAATTTAGGCATCTATGAGGAGATGAGCGATATCCTGAAGAAGAACGGCAAGAATCTGGCAGACATCGAAGAGGCAGAACCCGAACCTTCTCTGGGTAACGGGGGCTTAGGCAGACTGGCAGCCTGCTTCCTGGATTCCATTGCTACCCTGGGACTTCCCGGGGACGGTATCGGTCTGAATTACCACTTCGGATTGTTCAAGCAGGTATTCAAGGATCACCTGCAGAACGCCGAGAAGAATGACTGGATCCAGAAGGATTCCTGGCTGAACAATACCGGCACAAAATTCGAAGTATCTTTCGGTGACCGCAAGGTGACTTCCGTACTTTATGATATTGATGTCGTAGGTTATGAGAATGGACTGAACAAGCTGCATTTATTTGATGTAGAGACCGTAGACGAGAGTCTGGTAAAGAAGGGCATCACTTTTGATAAGAAAGCTATTGAGAAGAACCTGACCCTGTTCCTGTATCCTGATGATTCCGATGAGGCAGGTAATCTGCTGCGTATCTATCAGGAATACTTCATGGTATGCAACGGTGCCCAGCTGATCCTGAAGGAAGTAAAGGAAAAGGGTTATGATCTGCATACTCTGCCTGAGCATGTAGCGATCCAGATCAACGATACCCATCCTACCATGGTTATCCCCGAGCTGATCCGCATTCTCACCACAGAGGAAGGTTTCACTATGGATGAAGCTATCGACGTAGTAAGCCACACCTGTGCTTATACGAACCACACCATTCTGGCAGAAGCTCTGGAGAAATGGCCTCTGGCTTATATCGAGGAAGTAGTGCCTCAGCTGGTTCCCATCATCAAGGAGCTGAGTGACCGTGTGGCAAAGAAATATAAGGACGAAAAAGTTCAGATCATTGACAAGGACAAGAGAGTGCACATGGCACATATCGACATCCACTATGGCTATAGTGTCAACGGCGTGGCAGCGATCCATACCGAGATCCTGAAGCAGAGCGAACTCAATCATTTTTACAAGATTTATCCCGAGAAGTTCAACAACAAGACCAACGGTATTACCTTCCGCAGATGGTTGCTGTCCTGCAACCATGAGCTGGCTGCCTTCCTGACCCAGACCATTGGCGACGGCTACAAGAAGGATGCGGATGAATTACAGAAGCTGTTAGAGCATAAGGACGATCAGGCCGTACTGGATGCCATCTACGACATCAAGAAGACCAAGAAGGCAGAACTGGTATCCTATATCAAGGAGAAGGAGGGCGTGGAGCTGAATCCCGATTCCATCTTCGATATTCAGGTAAAGCGTCTGCATGAGTATAAGCGTCAGCAGATGAATGCACTGTATATCATTCACAAATATCTGGAGATCAAGGGCGGCAGGAAGCCTTCTACTCCACTGACCTTTATCTTCGGTGCAAAGGCTGCGCCTGCGTATGTGATTGCTCAGGATATCATCCATCTCCTGCTGGTAATGTCCGACATTATCAATAACGATCCTGAAGTCAGCCCTTACATGAAGCTTGTTATGGTAGAGAACTATAACGTAAGCTATGCCGAGAAGCTGATCCCTGCCTGCGATATCTCCGAGCAGATCTCCCTGGCATCCAAGGAGGCATCCGGAACCGGTAACATGAAGTTCATGTTAAACGGTGCCGTAACACTGGGTACCAGTGACGGTGCAAACGTAGAGATCCATGAGCTGGTAGGCGATGACAATATCTACATCTTCGGTAAGGACAGCGACACTGTGATCAAGCATTACGAGAAGGCAGATTATGTTTCTAAGGACTACTACAAGAAGAGCCCTGTGATCAAAGAGGCTGTAGACTTCATCGTCAGCAAAGAAGTGCTCAAGGTCGGCAAAAAGGAGAACCTGGAGCGTCTGTACAACGAGCTGCTGAACAAAGACTGGTTCATGACCCTGCTTGACTTAGAGGACTACATCAAGGTAAAGGATCAGGCATTTGCTGATTACGAGGATCAGCAGAAGTGGAAGAAGATGATGTTAGTGAACATCGCCAAGGCCGGATTCTTCTCTTCCGACAGAACTATTGCAGAGTACAACAGAGATATCTGGAAGCTGAAATAAATGGAAAGTTACGCGAGCAATGAGCCGCGCATAGGCATAGTGAAGACAGCGATGGGCGCTCGCGCATGATTCGCTGTCTTTACTTATGCCGAGATGCGGCGAACGCCGCGATATGAAATAAGATTGGCAGCGTTTTATGCTGACAATCTTATGAATAGTGTGGCTCATTGCGGATGGTAGTTTCAAATCCACGAACGCCCATGGCAAACGGAACATCCTTCCTCGATGTAAGGTCTCCGGGTGTGAATTTTCTACGAAAAGTGAATAAGTTTTTTTCATTATGACGGGGCCGCCTACAGACGCCATCCATGGCGTCAATCGGCTGACGCGGACATCGTGTCCGCTTTCCCCCTGATGTTCAACACTTTTCAAGAAAATGTCAACACCCTCCGACAAACATCCTCGGAAGGACATTCCGTCCACCGTGGGTGTTCTGCGTTTTGGAAAGTTTTCAAGAAACCAGTAGCCCCGGCTGGGTATAAGAATAAGCAGTGCCGTAAGCAGACGTCGGTACTTAGCGGTCGTACTGTGACCGCTTATGTACCGCTACGCTCTGCGACAGAGCGCGAGCGTGCCGCGTTTCTTATACCCTGCCAAGGGCTACGGGGACGTTTCATTAACTTTCCATTTACAGCTTTGTGGTCCACTGGGACAGATCCCAGACCTGGGTAGCCAGGCCATCGTAGAATTCCGGCTCATGGCAGACCATGAGAATACTTCCCTTGTATTCTTTCAGTGCCCGTTTCAGCTCGTCTTTGGCATCCACATCCAGATGGTTCGTTGGCTCGTCCAGTAACAGAACATTCGTGGCACGGTTCATGAGCTTGCACAGTCTTACCTTTGCCTGCTCACCACCGCTGAGTACCTTTACGCGGCTCTCAATATGCTTTGTGGTCAGACCGCATCTGGCCAGGGCGGAACGCACCTCATACTGGGTAAACGCGGGAAATTCCTGCCAGATCTCTTCGATACAGCTGTTGTCACCGGAACCGGACATTTCCTGCTCGAAATAACCGATCTCCAGATAATCCCCCTGTTCCACTTCGCCGGATAGAGGCGGGATCAGTCCCAGAATGCTCTTCAACAGTGTGGTCTTACCGATACCGTTGGCACCGATCAGCGCTACCTTCTCGCCACGTTCCATGGACAGATTCAGGGGCTTGGACAGCGGCTCGTCATAACCGATGATCAGATCCTTTGTCTCGAAAATGATACGACCAGTGGTGCGGCCCTCCTTGAAAGAGAATTCAGGCTTCGGCTTCTCCGCAGCCAGCTCGATGACATCCATCTTATCCAGCTTCTTCTGGCGGGACATGGCCATGTTACGGGTGGATACACGGGCCTTGTTTCTTGCTACGAAATCCCTCAAATCGGCGATCTCCTTCTGCTGACGATTATATGCGGCCTCCAGCTGGGATTTCTTCATGGCATAGACTTCCTGGAACTTGTCGTAATCGCCCACATAGCGGGTCAGCTCCTGATTGTCCATGTGATAGATCAGGTTGATGACACTGTTCAGGAAGGGAATGTCATGGCTGATCAGGATAAATGCGTTCTCATATTCATTCAGATAACGCTTGAGCCATTCGATATGTTCCGCATCCAGATAGTTGGTCGGCTCATCCAGCAGCAGAATATCGGGCTTTTCCAACAGAAGTTTGCCCAGCAGAACTTTGGTACGCTGACCACCTGACAACTCTGTCACATCACGGTCCAGGCCGATATCCATCAGTCCCAGAGCTCTTGCCACTTCCTCCACTTTGGCATCGATCATATAGAAATCATGCATAGTCAGCAGATCCTGGATTGTTCCCAGGTCTTCCATGTACTGTTCCAGTTCTTCCGAGGTGGCATCTCCCATTTTGTCACAGATTTCATTCATCTGTGCTTCCATATCGTATAAGAAATCAAAAGCGGAAGCCAGTACCTGACGGATCGTCATACCGGGGGTCAGCACTGTATGCTGGTCCAGATAGCCGACGCGGACATTCTTCGCCCATTCCACTTTGCCCTCATCCGGCATCAGTTTACCGGTGATAATATTCATAAAGGTAGATTTTCCCTCGCCGTTGGCACCGATGAGACCGATATGTTCCCCCTTCAGCAGGCGAAACGATACATCGTTAAAAATAGCACGGTCTCCAAATCCGTGGGTCAGGTGTTCTACGTTTAATATGCTCATATTTCCTCACATTCTGCTGCTTTGCAGCGCCGTTTCCATCAATAGTCCTTTGCAAGTATAGCGTACTGTCCGTAGTTTTGTAAAGAAAGAAAGCAAAAAGGGTGGAAAACAATAAATTTTTGTTGTGAAAAAGAGCACATATGTGCTATGATGTACGCGGTTTTGCGAATGGGGTTCTGAATAGTTACTATTTCCTGATTAAATACAGAAAGAAGGCAGCGTGTGCTTTTACTTCAACAAATGGTGATTTTTTTCCTGATCATGCTGATCGGGTACATCTGCAGAAAGGTCGGAGTATTCGGGGAAAATACCGGCAAGATGATCTCCGGTATCGTCATTAATATCGGCAATCCGGCGCTGATCATTGCCTCCGGCATGAATCCTGAAACATTGGAAAATAAGGCGGCATTGTTGGTTACGCTGGCTGTGGCGCTGATCTTTTTTGCTATCATGTTTGTGATTGCAGAGCTGATTCCGAGACTGCTTCGGGCAGACAGAGAAGATTATGGTTCTTATCAGGTCATGACGATCTTCGCCAATATTGGCTTTATGGGCTATCCTCTGCTGGATGCCATGTACGGCGGTGAAGCAGTGATCCATGCTGCAATTTTTAATCTGCTTTACAGTGTGCTGATCTATACCTATGGCATTAACAGGATGAAGACCTCCGGACAGCGGGAAAAGCTGAACTGGAAGCAGCTGATGAATGTGGGGGTGATCTCCTGCCTCATTGCAGTGACCCTGTATATCAGTAATCTTCCGGTTCCGATGGTCTTCAAAGATACTGCCACCCGGATCGGAGCTGTCACCGGACCATTAAGTATGCTGGTAATCGGTGATTCGCTGGCACAGATCCGGTTAAAGGATCTGTTTACGGATGTGCGGCTGCTGCTCTTTTCTGTTGTGAAGCTGCTGCTTATGCCGGCACTGCTTCTGTGGGGACTGCGTTTTTTCATTACAGACCCCATGTTTCTGGGTGTCTGTCTGGTCATGACGGCCACACCTGTCGGCAGCATGACAGTCATGCTGGCGCAGCAATATGACGGTGATTACCGGCTGACCTCTAAGGGCGTGGCGCTGACCACTGTGCTGTCCGTAGCTACAATGCCGTTTCTGTTCTGGCTGTTGAAAATTTAATGAAACTTTTTCTACCGGATTGTCGTCTGATAGAATAGGGATCCCCAAAAAGGGGATACTGCAACTGAACATGGGAAATATCCCTGCAAAAAGAGGAGAGATTTTATGAAAAAGAAATTAGCATGTATGTTACTTATGAGTGCTCTGGCACTTTCTATGACCGCCTGCGGAGGCAAGGATAATAACGGTGCTGCATCAGACAACCAGCAGTCCACCATGGAGAGCACCGCAGCGGGACAGGAGACCGGCGAAGCCGGTAGTACAACCGCTGCACAGAATCCGAAGGACGCTGCGAAAGCGTTACAGAGTGCAAAAAAGGCAGTTACGGATGCACTGGGAGACAATTACTGGCCGGATTCCGAGATACCCGGGGAAATGCTGAACGAGACCTACGGTGTCAGTGCGGAGCTCTATGATGCCTACCTGGGAGAGGCACCCATGATCAGCGCCAATGTAGATACTTTATTGATTATTCATGCAAAAGATGGTAAGGTAGAAGAGGTAGAAAATGCATTGAACGCCTACCGTGACAGTCTGGTGAATGACACGATGCAGTATCCCATGAATCTGGGCAAGATTCAGGCATCCCGAGTGGAACGGATAGGCGATTATGTATGCTTTGTACAGTTGGGTGCGGACACTTCCTCTGTGGAAGAACAGGGCGATGAGGCCGTGATCACTTACTGTCAGGAGCAGAATGAACTTGCCCTGGAGGCTATCAGACAGACTCTGGAGTAAATACGGAGTAGAGTGAATGGTATTCAGCAGTGTATTGTTTCTTTTTCGGTTTTTGCCGATTTTTATGATCTGCTATTTCCTGGTTCCCCGGAAGATGAAGAATCTGGTTCTCTTCCTGGGGAGCCTGGTCTTTTATGCCTGGGGAGAGCCCGTCTATATTTTCCTCATGCTTTTTTCTACCATATCCGATTATGTGTGGGGAAGGCTGATCGAAGAATACAGAGGGAAGGATCACTCCAGGATCTTTTTGCTATGTTCCATTGGCATCAATCTTTTTATCCTGGGATTTTTTAAATATGCTGATTTCCTGCTACAGACGGTGAATACAGTATTTGGAACATCAATTCCGCTGTTAAAGCTTCCGCTGCCCATCGGAATTTCCTTTTATACGTTCCAGACCATGTCTTACGTGATCGATGTGTACCGGGGGGATACAAAAGCGCAGCGTAATATTCTGAAGTTCGGTGTCTACGTGACCATGTTCCCACAGCTGATCGCCGGGCCCATCTTAAAGTATCATCAGGTGGAACGGTATCTGCAGGACAGACGGACCGACCTGGATGCCATCAGTTACGGGGTAAAACGATTCGTGACGGGACTGGCGAAAAAGGTATTGCTGGCCAATAATCTGGGATTATTATGGAAACAGGTAACGGAGCTGGGAACGGATCAGATGAGTGTTCTCATGGCATGGCTGGGAATCGCAGCGTTTGCACTCCAGATTTACTTTGATTTTTCGGGTTATTCCGACATGGCGATCGGATTGGGGGCAGTCTTGGGCTTCCATTTTCCGGAGAACTTCAATTATCCATACATTGCTGCTTCGGTAAAAGATTTCTGGCACAGATGGCATATTTCTCTGAGTACCTGGTTCAAGGAGTATGTGTATATTCCGCTGGGCGGCAATCGCAAGGGGCTGCCGAGACAGCTGTTTAATATTCTGGTGGTATGGATGCTGACCGGTATCTGGCACGGTGCAGGATGGAATTTCCTGTTCTGGGGGCTGTGGTTTGCATTTTTCCTGATCCTGGAGAAATTATTCTTAGGAGATATTCTGGAAAGTGTGCCCAAGGTGTTCGGCAGGATCTATACGTTGGCGGTAGTACTGATCAGCTGGGTGTTTTTTGCACTGGAAAGTCCCGGAGAGATCCTGGCTTATCTCCAGGCTATGTTCGGAATGAACGGAATAGGGCCGGTGAATTCGCTGGCAATGTTTTTGTGCAATGAGTATCTGGTGCTTCTGGTCATCGCGCTGGTGGCATGTCTTCCGTTGGGCAGCAGACTGGTGCATGCTTTGAAAAGCAGTAAGACAGGCCCCGCCATGGCACTGTACCGGTTGGGAGAAAAGGTGATTCCGGCAGTACTGTTGCTTCTGTCGGTGGCGTATATTGTGGATGCGTCGTATAATCCCTTTTTGTATTTTCGATTCTGACCGGGAAGGAGGAACCGCATATGGATGATAAAAGAAATTCGCTGTTGACCATCGGACTGGTCTGTGCGGTACTTCTGGTTCTGGGAGTGGCAGATCTGTGGAACAGTGACAGAGTATATTCGGAAGCGGAGAACCGGGTGCTGGCTTCCCGCCCTGCCTTTTCCTGGGAGAGTCTTTTTACGGGAGAATACGGGGATGCGTATGAGAAATACATGTCCGACCAGTTCGTAGGACGGGACAAATGGGTAGGACTTAAGACCCGGGCAGATATTCATTTCCGGAAAAAGGAGATCAATGGGGTCTATCTGGGAGCAGACCAGTATCTGATCGGAGTGAACGATCCCGGGGAATACACGGAACAGATGGAGAACTCCCGTGTGGCATCGTTGACAAAACTGGTGAACCACTGGGATGCCAAGGTGATGCTGGTACCGACGGCGGACAACATTCTCACGGATAAGCTGCCGGCATTTGCACCTTATTATGACGAAGAGCGGCTGCTTACGAAGGTAAGGAATTCTATTGGAGAAGAGCATTATATAGATGTGTATCACGCTTTGCAGGAGCATGCACAGGAGCCCATCTATTATCGCACGGATCATCATTGGACCAGTCTGGGGGCATATTACGGTTTTCTGGCCTGGGCGGACAGTGTGGGACGTTTCCCCTACCCGTATGACGTAAACGGCATGAAGACGGTGTCGGAGAATTTTCAGGGAACCCTGCAGTCCCGTATCAATGTGGACTGGACGAAGGATAGCATACAGTATTTCCCGGAGACGGAGAAAAAAGCAGTATCGGTGACGTATGATTTTGCGGACACGGCTGATTCTCTGTATGCACCGGATTATCTGGATACCAAGAACCAGTATGGATTTTTCCTGAATGACAATCATGCATTTATTGAGATTCATACGGGATACAATCCCGGTAAGACGCTGTTTGTCATCAAGGATTCTTATGCCAACAGCCTGATTCCGCTGCTCACGGCCCATTATGAGAATATCTACGTGGTGGATCTGCGGTATTTTAACGGGAAACTGTTCCAACTGATGGAGCAGTATGAACCGGAACAGGGAATGGATGTGCTGGTGTTGTATGATTGTATTCATTTTTTAGAGGATTTTAAGTATTATTAAGGAGGCTTATTATGGCTTATTTGGGCATTCCCCAGAATACCATTGCGGTACTGCAGAAGTACCATTTCAATTTTCAAAAAAAATTCGGACAGAACTTTCTTATAGACACGACGGTTCTGGACCGGATTATTTCTTCTGCGGAGATCACGAAGGAGGACTGCGTGCTTGAGATCGGGCCGGGCATCGGTACCATGACCCAGTATCTTGCGGAGCGCGCGGGCAGCGTGGTGGCCGTGGAGATCGACAAGGCACTGATCCCTATTCTGGAAGAGACATTACAGGATTATGATAACGTCACGGTCATCAATGACGATATCCTGAAAGTGGACATTAACCGGCTGGTGGAAGAGAAAAACGGAGGACGCCCCATCAAGGTGGTGGCAAACCTGCCCTATTACATAACGACACCGATCATCATGGGCTTATTCGAGAGCCGTGTGCCGCTGAAGAGCATCACCATCATGGTGCAGAAGGAAGTGGCGGACCGTATGCAGGTAGGCCCCGGCACGAAGGATTACGGCGCCCTGTCTCTGGCGGTGCAGTATTATGCAAAGCCGGAAATCGTGGCGAATGTACCGCCCAACTGCTTCATCCCGAGACCGAATGTGGGCAGTGCGGTCATCCGCCTGACCCGCTACGAAGAACCGCCGGTACAGGTGAAGGATGAGAAGAAGATGTTCGCCCTGATCCGGGCTTCCTTCAACCAGCGCCGTAAGACCCTGGTGAACGGTCTGGGAAATGCGGGCCTCCCAGGCATCACCAAGGAATCCGCGGCAGCAGTCCTGGCACAGATGAGCCTGTCCCCTACCGTAAGAGGTGAGGCATTGACACTGGAGCAGTTCGCAAGACTGAGTGATCTGTTGTAGAGCGGCTTATCATGAAGCAGACAAGGAGTATACGTTCAGACAGCTGCAGATTCATAGGTCACTCTGTCTCCGACCGATAATAATTCCGGTATTTTAACGGTGTCATATTCCGGTATTTTTTAAACACCCGTTCAAAATAAGTAATATTTTCATAGCCCAACTGTTCCGCAATGGAAGTGATGCTGTCATCCGTTTCCAGAAGGAGCCGGTGGGCTTTTTTGATGCGGTTGACATTCAGGTAATCGTTGATGGTGAAACTGGTGACTTCTTTGAAAATACGGCTCAGGTAAAATTTGTTGATATAGAACCGCCCAGCGAGATCCTCCAGAGAGATCCGCTCAGTACAATGTTCTACAATATAGTGCGCCACTTCATCGACCTTTTGATACTTCGGGTTCGAATGTCTGGCCGGGAATGAGACAACGGGACCCTCGGGCTGCAGGCGCAGCACGGCAATGAAAAATTCTGCCAGCTTCGTCATGGCGGCCAGAAGATAGCCGGGCTTTTTGTGGATCAGCTCAGAGGCAATGTCCTGCAACAGAGACTGGATATAGGGGCGCATTTCTTCTGGCAGTGTCAGAATACTGCCCTGCTCCGTGAAAAAACTCTGCAGCTGCAATCCTCCGAAAGATGCCAGAAAGGTAGAAAAGGGCTCTTCCATGATTCCTAAAACGATCCGGTCGTGATGTGGTCCGGCGGAAGCCATACCGGTGCGGTGGATCTGCTCCTTGTCAATGAAGACCAGCGTTCCCGGGGTGACCAGATAGGTCTGCTGGTTGATAAAATAATACCGTTCCCCCTCTAAAAGATAATAAATCTCGTATTCTTCGTGAATGTGACGGATATCCATGGAATAATTATAGTCCCGTACAACACGGTCGATGTGGAATCCGTCTGCAAGCTCATTATAGAGCCAGTGATCCTGAGGCGTCGAAGCAACAGCATTGCCCGCAACGCCTGATTCCGGTGGAGCCGGTGTCTGAAAATCCCCTGTTTCAAACATAATAGTGATCTCCTTTTTCCTATGCTATATTAGTGCTATATTAGACTGCATTCTGAGAAACAGTATGCGCAGGCTATATTACAAATCTATGGGCTTGTATAAAAACAAAAGTCAATATAGTACGAAAATGGCAAAAAATACGCAAATAATAGCAAGATTATTATACAGCCATAGGCTATAATGTGCAATATAGAGAAGGCAGTACGGGCCGATGGAGCAGAGGATCCCAAGGACCGGAAATACATAAGGAGGATACAAAAATGGAGTATGCAGACGGAAAGGTAAAAGATTTACAGATCGCCTATATTGGCGGTGGTTCCAGAGGATGGGCATGGACATTTATGACGGATCTGGCCATGGATGAAGAACTGTCCGGAACCATCCGCCTGTATGATATTGATGCGGAGGCGGCAAAACACAATGAGATCATCGGCAACAGACTTTCTGCAAGAGAGGATGTGGTGGGCAAATGGAAATATACTGTTTCTGACAGCTTACAGTCCGCATTGACCGGTGCGGATTTCATCGTGATCTCTATTCTGCCGGGAACTTTTGATGAGATGGCTGTGGATGTACATATGCCGGAACGACTGGGAATCTACCAGTCCGTAGGAGACACTGCAGGACCCGGCGGTGCCATGAGAGCACTGCGTACGATTCCCATGTATGTGGAAATCGCACAGGCCATCAGGGCATATGCACCGAAAGCCTGGGTCATCAATTACACCAACCCCATGTCCCTGTGCGTGAAGACTTTGTACTACGTTTTTCCGGAGATCAAAGCCTTTGGATGCTGCCATGAAGTATTCGGTACCCAGAAAGTGTTAAAGGGTATTCTGGAAGAGACCATGGGGCTTAAGGATGTGAAACGTGAGGATATTCAGGTCAATGTACTGGGTATCAACCATTTCACCTGGTTTGACTATGCTTCCTATAAGGGAATCGATCTGTTCCCCATTTACCGGAAATATACCGAGGAGCATAAGGAAGACGGCTACAAAGAAGCAGATAAAAACTGGGCGAACTCTACTTTCGAGTGTGCCCATATTGTGAAATTTGATCTGTTCCGCAAATATGGTCTGATCGCAGCAGCAGGCGACAGGCATCTGGTGGAATTCATGCCCGGTGTGGGTGACAGTTACCTGAAAGATCCCGAGACGGTAAAGAGATGGAAATTCGGTCTGACTACCGTAGACTGGAGAAAGAAGGATCTGCAGGAACGTCTGGCAAAGAGCGCGAGACTGGCAGCCGGTGAGGAAGAGATCGAGTTGAAGCCTACCGGGGAGGAAGGTATCCAGCTGATCAAGGCACTCTGCGGACTGACCCGCAAGATCAGCAATGTCAATATTCCCAATACCGGACATCAGATTGCCAATCTGCCGGAAAGTGCGGTTGTAGAGACCAATGCGGTATTCGAGAGAGATGCCATCCGCCCGTTGTATGCCGGAGAGCTTCCGGAGCAGATCAAGGAGCTGGTGGATCCCCATGTGGCAAACCATGAGCGGATTCTGAAAGCAGCTATTCTGTGTGATTTTGATCTGGTGGTGGAAGCATTCCTGGAGGATCCGCAGGTCAAAGGAAGAGCTTCCAGAGAACAGGTGGAAGAGCTGGTAAGGGATATGCTCCGCAGCACGGCAAAATATCTGCCGGAAGGCTGGAAAAAGTATCTGTAAAAATAAAATAGAAAAAAGAACCCGGGAGGTGCTGCAGAAGGATGAGGCGGCACCTCTTTTTGTGTATACGATGAGCCAGGTACAGATTTGTGCTTGCACAAGAATCTGTACCTGGCGAATGTACATCATCGAGCTTTTAAGCGAGATGGTGTACAAAGTATAAAAATCGAGTAGGAAACAGTCCGCTCGAGGGGTTAATTATTTGAAAAAAGAATATAAGCGGCAGAAGAATTATAAAGTCATTGTGAAAATGCACAAAACTGCGAGAAGTATTTTGATAACAATATACAAACTTCCAGGGATTTACAGAAAAGCACTTGCAACCAGTTCGTGAATGTGCTATTTTCTAATTACAGCAACGGAAACGTTACCGGGAACAATACCGAAACCGTTTCCGACAACCTGACGGGAGTATGGCAAGAATTATGAAGGGTTCCCGTTCTAACAAAAAAGGAGAGGTAAGATTATGAAGAAGAAACTGGCAAGTGTTTTACTTTGTGCAGTAATGGCAGCTTCCATGCTGACCGGTTGCGGAAATGCTGACAATGCAACAGCAACCACCCCTGCTACCGACAATAAGACGGACGCAGCAGCAACTACCGAGGCGGCAGAGAAGACCGCAGAGGCAGCAGGCTCTGTATACTATCTGAACTTCAAACCTGAAGTTGACGAAGTATGGCAGAAGCTGGCTAAGGAATATACCGAGGAGACCGGTGTTCCTGTAAAGGTTGTAACTGCAGCAAGCGGTACCTACGAGCAGACACTGATGTCTGAGATCGCTAACAAGGAAGCACCTACCCTGTTCCAGATCAACGGACCTATCGGTTATCAGAACTGGAAAGACTACTGCGCAGACTTAAAGGATACAGACCTGTACAGCTGGTTAATGGATAAGAGCCTGGCAATCACCGGCGAAGACGGTGGTGTATACGGAATCCCTTACGTAGTAGAGGGTTATGGTATCATTTATAACGACGCTATCATGCAGAAGTACTTCGCACTGGACGGCGCTAAGGCAGCAAGCATGGATGAGATCAACAACTTCGCTAAGTTAAAAGAGGTTGTAGAAGATATGCAGGCTAAGAAAGATGAGCTGGGTATTGAAGGCGTATTCGCTTCCACATCCCTGACTCCCGGTGAAGACTGGAGATGGCAGACTCATCTGGCTAACATCCCTGTATACTACGAGTTCAAGGACAAGGGTATCACCGATACCGACACTCTGGAGTTCACTTACTCCGATAACTTCAAGAACATTTTTGATCTGTACATCAACAACTCCTGCACAGCACCCGGTCTGCTGGGAAGCAAGTCTGTAGACGACTCCATGGCTGAGTTCGCTCTGGGTCAGGCAGCAATGGTACAGAACGGTAACTGGGGTTGGAGCCAGATCAATGGCGTAGACGGTAACACCGTTAAGGCTGAGGATGTTAAGTTCCTTCCTATCTATACAGGAGTTGAAGGTGAAGAGAACCAGGGACTTTGCACCGGTACTGAGAACTTCTTCTGCATCAACAAGGAAGCTTCTGCTGAGGATCAGGCAGCATCTATCGCATTCGTTGAATGGCTGTTCTCTTCTGAGACCGGTAAGGCAGCAGTAACCAACGACCTTGGATTCATCGCTCCTTTCGATACCTTCAGCGATGATGAAAAGCCCACCGATCCTCTGGCACAGGAAGTTCTTCGTTACATGGCAGATACCTCCAAGACATCTGTATCCTGGAACTTCACTTCCTTCCCCAGCCAGCAGTTCAAGGATGACTTCGGTGCAGCTCTTCTGGAGTATGCTTCCGGTTCCATCGACTGGGACGCTGTAAAGACAAAAGTAGTTGACGAATGGGCAACTGAAAAGGCCGCAACCGCAGCTAACTAATTGATCTCAACTTATAACTATTCTGAATCGTTATCCATCTTATATAACTTCAGACACAGGGGGCGGTGGTGGTACCACGGCCCCCGTGTTTGTAAAACCCGGAATATCATGTAAAAAGGAATTAATAGGAGAAGGCTTATGCAAAAGACATTAAAACGATATTTTCCCATTTTTGTACTGCCTACATTGATCGCATTTTCCTTTGCATTTATCATACCGTTTGTTATGGGCGTATATCTGTCCTTTTGCAAATTTAAGACGATTACAAATGCACAATTTGTAGGCCTGGAAAATTATATCAAAATTTTTGCGGACAAAGATTTTGTCAACGCATTCGGTTTTACCTTAAAGTTTTCTGTTGTATCTATCATTACCATTAACGTGTTTGCGTTCATTCTGGCACTGGCACTGACCAGAAAGATCAAAGGAACCAACCTGTTCCGTACCGTATTCTTCATGCCGAACCTGATCGGTGGTATCATCCTGGGTTATATCTGGCAGCAGATGATCAATGCGGTATTGTTGAAATATGAGACCACACTGGTAGCTAATCCCACCTATGGTTTCTGGGGATTGGTCATCCTGATGAACTGGCAGATGATCGGTTATATGATGATCATTTATGTAGCCGGACTACAGAATGTACCTACAGACCTGATCGAAGCAGCACAGATTGACGGAGCTACTTCGTTACAGACTTTATTCAAAGTGAAAATTCCGATGGTTATGCCATCTATTACTATATGTTTGTTCCTTACTGTATCCAACAGTTTCAAGCTCTTTGACCAGAACCTGGCGCTGACTGCCGGTGCTCCCAGCAAAAAGACCGCAATGCTGGCTCTGGATATTTACAATACTTTCTACGGCAGAAACGGTTACGAAGGTGTCGGTCAGGCAAAAGCAGTACTGTTCTTCATCGTTGTGGCAGTCATAGCCCTGGGACAGCTGGTACTTACCAGACGTAAGGAGGTAGAACAATAATGACTAAGAAAAAAACTTCCAATGTGATCATATTTTGTATCCTGTGTCTGCTGGTAGTTGCATTTTTAACACCTATTTTCTTCGTGCTGATCAACTCCTTTAAGGGAAAACTGTTCATCAGCAACAATCCGTTTGCACTGCCTACCGCAGAGACCTTTGTGGGATTGACCAACTATGTGAACGGTATTGAAAAAACCGGTTTTTTCACAGCTTTCGGTTGGTCAGCATTTATCACTGTATTTTCCGTGGCAGCGATCATTCTGTTCACTTCCATGACTGCGTACTATCTGACCAGAGTGAAAACCGGCGTGACCAACGTGCTGTATTACATGTTCGTATTTTCCATGATCGTGCCTTTCCAGATGGTAATGTTCACTATGTCTAAGCTGGCTAATATGACCCACCTGAACAACCCTCCCGGAATGGTGTTGCTGTATCTGGGATTTGGTTCCGGCCTGTCCGTGTTCATGTTCTGTGGATTCATCAAATCGATTCCGCTGGACATCGAAGAGGCAGCCATGATCGACGGCTGCAACCCTTTGCAGACCTTCTTTGGTGTCGTAATGCCAATCTTAAAGCCGACTGCCATCACCGTAGCCATCCTGAATGCCATGTGGATCTGGAACGACTATCTGCTGCCTTATCTGGTGATCGGCCTGAGTACTAATTACAAGACCATACCGGTTGTAGTACAATACCTGGTAGGTTCTTACGGTGCAAAGGATCTGGGTGCCATGATGGCACTGCTGGTACTGTCCGTGATTCCTATTATCGTCTTCTATCTGACCTGTCAGAAGTACATTATCGAGGGCGTGGTAGCCGGTGCAGTTAAGGGCTAAAAAATAGAAAGATAGGGTTATTAATATGAGAAAAAGCGGAATATTACTGCCGGTGAGCAGCCTGCCGTCCCGCTACGGAATCGGCTGCTTTTCCAAGGAAGCATATAAATTTATTGACAGATTAAAAGAAGCCGGTCAGGCCTACTGGCAGATTCTGCCATTAGGACCCACCAGCTATGGAGATTCTCCGTACCAGTCTTTTTCCACTTTTGCGGGTAATCCCTACTTTATTGATCCCGAGGATCTGGTGGCGAGAGGCTATGTGACCACAGAGCAGTGCAATACCTATGACTTCGGCACGGATATCCATTCCGTGGATTACGGCAAAATCTATAAGAGCCGTTTCCGCCTGTTGAAGGAAGCGTTTGATAACAGTCATATTGAAGAAGATGCGAGATTTCAGGAGTTTGTACAGAAGAATGCATACTGGCTGGAGGATTATGCACTTTATATGGCCATCAAGGATGGTTTCCGCGGCATCTGCTGGGCAGCCTGGGAAGAGGATATCAAGCTAAGAACCCCGGCTGCCATGGACAAATATCGCAGAAAATATGCGAAAGAGATTATGTTTTACCAGTTCCAGCAGTATCTGTTCCAGGTACAGTGGGAGAAACTAAAGACCTATGCCAACGATAACGGCATCAAGATTATTGGGGATATTCCCATTTATGTGGCATTTGACAGCTCAGATGCCTGGGCGAATCCGGAGCTGTTCCAGTTCGATGAGAATTGTGAGCCGGTAGCAGTGGCGGGATGCCCTCCCGATGCGTTTTCCGTCACCGGACAGCTGTGGGGCAATCCTCTGTATAACTGGGAACATCACAAGGAGACCGGTTATGCCTGGTGGATGCAGCGGCTGGCAGCCTGCTTTGAACGCTATGATGTGGTACGTATCGATCATTTTCGTGGATTCGATGCTTATTATGCGATTCCCTATGGGGAACCCACTGCGGAGCACGGCCACTGGGAACATGGCCCGGGATATGATATTTTCCGTTCCATGAAGGAAAAATTGGGAGAAAAAGAAGTTATTGCAGAAGATCTTGGCTTTTTAACACCATCTGTGATAGAATTAGTGAAGAAATCCGGTTATCCAGGTATGAAAATTTTGCAGTTTGCATTTGATTCCCGTGAGGAAAGTGATTATCTGCCGCATAATTATACACATAATTGCGTGGTATATACGGGAACTCATGATAATGATACTGTGATGGGGTGGTATGGCACCTTGAAGGGAGCTGACAAAAAGCTCTGTGACGACTATCTGCGTCTGAAAAATGCGGACGGAGAGCCGATTCCCAGAGAGCAGCTTCCCTGGGAATTTGTGCGTGCCGCAATGTCCAGCGTAGCGGATCTGGCGATCATTCCCATGCAGGATTATCTTGGACTGGGATCGGAGGCCCGCATCAACATTCCTTCCACACTGGGCATCAACTGGAAGTGGAGAATGGGGAACGGAGATTTTACAAAGGAGCTTGCAGGACGGATCCGCAGTATGACGAAGCTGTACGGCAGATAGGTCCGTAGGCTTGGAAAGGTTTGTGCTCCATGGAGGAAATCACGATCAAAGACATCGCAAGAATCTGCGGTGTCGGTGTCAGCACGGTATCCCGTGCCATAAATAACCACCCGGACATCAATCCTGAGACCAAGGAAATGATCATGCGGGTGATCAAAGAGAATAACTACGTACCAAACAACAGTGCCAGAAACCTGAAACGTCAGGATGCCAAGGCAATTGCAGTACTGGTCAAAGGTATTAACAACTCTTTCTTCAGCCAGATGATCAAGGTATTGGAAGAAGAGATCAAGGAAAAATCTTACGCCATGGTATTGCAGCATGTAGACTATGACGAGGACGAAGTGGAAGTGGCACTGAAGCTGGTCAAGGAAAAAAGACTTCGCGGCATTATCTTCCTCGGCGGTTATCTGGTGCACAGTGAGGAAAAGCTGGCACAGCTTCATGTGCCGTTTATCTTAAGTACCACGGGAATGCTACCCAAGGGCTTCAGCCGCAACACCTATTCCTCCGTAGCGGTGGATGATACCAAGGAAAGCTACAAGATGGTGGACTATCTGTGCAAGAACGGACATAAGGATATTGCAATCCTCTGTGCCCGCAAAACGGATGCTTCCATCGGTAAGCTGCGTCTGGAGGGCTATAAAAAGGCGTTGAAGGATAACGGAATAGAAGTAAGAGAAGAACTGATCCTGCCTATGAGGAGTGATTTGGAAGATTACTCCCTGGAGAATGGCTATATGGTGACGAAGGAATTCCTGGAGAAGCAGATTCCGTGCACGGCGATCTTCGCAATCTCCGATATGCTGGCGATCGGTGCCGGGAAAGCCTTGTCTGATGCCGGATACAAGGTGCCGGAGGATATTTCTCTGGCAGGCTTTGATGGTGTGGAAATCGGGAAATATGTTATCCCGTCATTGACGACTTTAAAGCAGCCGGTGGACAGCATGGCGAGAGAGACGGCCCGGATCCTGTTCGACATCATCGGGAAAAAGGCGAAGCACCAGCACTGCGTGTTCGACGGAGAACTGGTGGTGCGGGATTCCACTATGCCGAGGACTTAGACTATGCAGATATATGGTTTTAACAAGACAACTTTATTAGATTATCCGGAACATATTGCAGCCACTGTTTTTACAGGAGGCTGCAATTTTCGCTGTCCGTTCTGCCATAACGGGGAACTGGTGCTGGATCCCGGATGCCAGCCGCTGATCCCGGAAGAGGAGGTGCTCGCGTATCTGAAAAAGAGACAGGGCATTCTGCAAGGTGTCTGCGTCACCGGCGGAGAACCGACCCTACAAAAGGATCTGAAGGAGTTCTTACAGAAGATCAAAGAACTGGGATACCCGGTGAAACTGGACACCAACGGCTATATGCCGGGAGTGCTGTGGAAACTGTTGCAGGAGCACCTGATCGATTACGTGGCTATGGATATCAAGGCGTCCAGAGAGAATTATGCCCATGCCGCAGGCCTTAAGAATATGGATATCTCCCGGATCGAGGAGAGCATCGGCATACTGAAAAGCAGTGGGATTCCGTATGAATTCCGTACCACTGTGGTAAAAGGAATCCATACTGTGGAAGAGTTCGAGAATATCGGCAAATGGATCGCCGGCTGCCCGGCTTATTATCTTCAGAGCTATGAGGAAAATGCAAACTGCCTGTACCGGATGGTACAGACAGTGGAATGTGACGATGTGAAACCGGGCGGAGTAGATCCGTTCGGCGCATTTTCCAGAGAGGAACTGGAACAGATGGAGGAACTGGTCCGGAAATATGTGGGGAAAGTTATCCTGCGGGGCGTGGAATAGACGCTGCGTCCCGCAGTTACATAAGCTGTTGTATTTTTACAAACTCATCAAAGCGAGGTAAGGCCAGCGTGACTTTCCCGTATTCTTTGGAAATAATGACACCTTTTCTCTTTAAACGCTCACGATAGACAGAGAAAAGTTCAGATTTCATATCTAATCGCTCACGGAGAGCTTTTACCTGAGTCTCTCCGCTGAGAGACATTTCAGTTACGATTTTTTTATCCAGATCGGATAATTCCGACCATATTTTACTGTATACATATTCATCCAGATATTGGTCATATTCCGGCAAAATCTGTTCCAAAGTCTTTTTATTGCGATTTTCCCAGTAGAGATAACCAAGTACCTGAAAGGCAAAAGGATAGCCTTTGGTCAGTGAAGCCAGTTCTCCGGCAGCATCTATATCCAGAGAAAAGATATCCATATATTGTTTGCGGATAGCGGTATAATTGAGTGGCTCCAGGATTAATTTGGGTGCACGGTATAAAAAGGTCAGTACTTTATCATTTTGAAGATTATAAATATTTTCATATAATCCCGTCATCAGTAAAAAGATGGGATAGTCGTTTCGTAAAAAAATCTGAAAGGAGCTTGCAAAGATTCGGATATATTCGGAATTCGTCACTTCGTCAACGCTGATCAGCAACCTTTTTTCACTTTTCTGGATATATTTCAACATGAGTTCCAGAGCGTTTTCGATATCCGTGACCGGAGCAGCGTTTTCAATGGATACTCCCAGACCAAAAGCAGAAAAGTCAAGTTTTGCATTAATGAACAGCGTGTGTAATTCGGGAATGCTGTAGATTTTTGCAGCAAGACTTTGCAGTAAATCTCTGGTAGGATTCAGTTCCACAACGATCCAGTCTTCTCTTTTTCGTAATTCCGAAGCAATATTTGTCATCATTACAGTCTTGCCAGAGCCACGGACACCGGTGATCATGTAGATCTGATTGGATGGAATCTCGGCACAAAAGCTTTCCAGAATTTGGTTTGTTTCCGTGAGACGGGAGATATATTGCAACGGTTTTTTTCCAAAAGATACCGTAAACGGATTGGTACTCATAATGAAAACCTCCTTTTCTTATATTAGTTTATATAACTTTTAAAATCTTATATAACTTTATATAAGTGTATATAACTTTGTAATTATTATATAAGTTTATATAACTTTTGGCAAGAGATATTGCGGCTATGGGAAATGAATGCAGAAGGAAAATGTAAACGCTTACTCTTCCTAAATAGACATTTCATGAGAAAATGTGCATATTTTATAAAAAATAAATGTTGCGCAAAAATATTAGCTAAAAATTACTCAAAAAATATATGAATAACTTCCAAAAATATTCAAAATACACAAAAATGGTTTACTAATGTGAAGCGATAGTGCTAATATATAGTACATAGTGTTGTAAGAGCTTACAAATATAATCGTTTATAACACATGCTAAGTGGAGGTATGGGAATGTTAGGCAGGAGAGGAAGAAAAGAGAGAAAACGACTGATGGCATTGCTTCTTGCGGGAGCCATGGTGCTGTCGGGAATGGGAATCAGCCCCATCTCTGTACAGGCAGAGGAAACGGAACCTGTGGTAGAACAGGTAAGTGAGACGGTTTCTGACGGAAATGCGGAAACAACCAGAGAAGTGTTGGGAGAGGAAAAAGGTATTGCGGCAGCTTCGACAACACAGGATGCGAATGCAGCAATGGCTGCTGTGCAGAGTGGAACGGAAAAAGACCTGTATGAATTGGATCTGAGCAAGGGTCTGACAGCAGGAACAACGTATGATGGCGGAATTTCTGTACTTGAAACTATGAGTTTTAAATCTGGTTCAGCTAGTTTAGATGGGGTAAAGTATACAGGATGTGTACAGGGAGATAATTCGCCTAACCCGAACAAAGGAAAAATTCCTATCAGTGGTGCTGCAGTAAAACTGGAGGCGGAAAAAGATGGCAGAATCAAAGTTGTATTTAAAGCAAAAGGCAAAGATATTTATTTTTTGCAGGATGTAGATGGCAAGCCCCAAGGGATTGAGACCTTTAAGGCGGGAGAAGACCTGATTGCCAAAACTTATGAGGTGGAAAAAGGGGGCACTTATTATTTATATGCAAGTGGTAGTAAGATTATGATCTATGCTCTGACCGTAGATTACAGATCTTCCGTAAGCTGGGATGACATAGCAGCTCCCGTTCTGGGAACACCTTTTGTCAAGGACGGAACCATCACCGTTCCGTACACTGCACAGATCGGTGGAATCTATGCAAAATCTTTGGAAGTGACGATGTATGATGCTGATGGTAATGCGGTGGAGACAAAATCCGTTACTGCACAGGGAACCTCTGGAAATGCAGAGTTCCAGCCTACAGCGTCCGGCACTTACAGCTTTGAAGCAAAACTGATAGGAGAAGGCAAGAATACAAAAGCAAGTAATAAGACAACAGCAATAGAATTTGTATTACCTATGGCAACGCCGAAGGGCTTAAATGCTGAGAATAAGGGACACGGCAATGTGAAACTGACCTGGCAGGCAGTTGCCGAAGCAGAGAGCTACAAGGTATCTGTGGACGGCACGGTTGTTGAAGAAGGAGTGACTGCATTGGCTCAGACGATCAAAGGATTGACGGTAGGTCAGGAATATACATTTCAGGTAGCTGCAGTCAGAGGAGAAAATGTATCCACTCCGGCGGAAGTAAAACTGACAATCACTGAAGATGCAGTGAAGACCTGGAATTTTGCAGCATTTGGTCAGGGCGTTGACAACAAAACAGCGAATAACGGTTATAGTGGAAGCCTGGATACAGGTGATTTGAAGATCTGGGAGAAGAACAGCAAAGGAAAGCTGGTAGCAGCTTCAACGGATGGTCTGGCATTCTACTACACCACGATTGATCCGGCAACAGAGAACTTTACGTTATCTGCAGATATTACGGTGGACGAATGGACATACACCAACGGACAGGAAGGCTTTGGCCTTATGGCAGCTGACCGTGTGGGTGAGAATGGAGATTCCGGTATTTTCTGGAACAATTCCTATATGCTGAGTGCTACAAAGGTGGAATATCTCTGGGATGCCACAGAAGGCAAGGTATCTGATGCCGGAGACAAATACACCATGAAACTTGGTATCGGTTCCCAGGAAAAAATAGGTGTAACACCGGAAAATATGAATGACAGTCCTACAGATCAGGGCTTCCGGTCTACCATGACTACTCTGGAGACCAGTGCTGCAAACAGCGGAAACGGCGCGGGAACTTATAACATAGTAGGCAAATATACCAATTCTGCAGAAGCTGTGAAGGATATTACGGATCTGAACGTGCAGACCACTTTCCACATGACTTTGCAGAGAAACAATACCGGTTATTTCCTGAGCTATACCAATGTGGAAACCGGTGAGACCGTAACCAATAAATACTATCACGGCAAAGACGGAGACGAACTGACCAGATTGGATGCAGAGAACATCTATGTAGGTTTCTTCACTTCCAGAACTGCAACCATCAGCGTTGCCAATGCAGTGCTGACAACAATCGATCCGGCCAAAGATGCTCCGGCAGAATCCAGACCGGTCACTTATGTAACACCGAATTATACGATTGATTCTGCTTCTGTAGCCAACAGTGCAGATTACGAACTGGTATATTACGGCAATGCGGACGGAACATTGAAAATTACCAACAGTGACAATGAAACCGTATTGTCAGATGCGGGTGTAAAGGCAAATACCAAGGTATATACCCATACGACACTGAAAAGCGGAAGCAACGTTTTCCATGTAGAGTTTACCCCGAATGCGGATTACAGACCTTCAGAGTATTCTCTGTTGAGTAGCTATGATACAGTAACATTTGACTTTACAGTAAATTATAATGTAAAGGGTAGAACGGTTATTTATGCTGCTCCTGAGGGAAGAAGTACGGGAAGCGGTACCAACAGTGATCCTGTGGATATTTATACCGCAGTGAAGAGCGTGGCTCCGGGCCAGATGATCGTGTTGAAGGGCGGTACTTATGCACTGGATAAGACGGTGACGATAGACAGAGGTGTCAGTGGAACTACAGATGCCAGAATCTATATGATTGCCGATCCGGACAGCACTTCTCGTCCGGTACTGAATTTCCAGAGAAAATGTGCAGGTATGATCCTGGCAGGTGATTACTGGTATTTCCAGGGATTTGATGTAACAGGTTCTGCTAATTCCCTCAAGGGTATTCAGGTATCCGGCAGTCACAATACACTGGATGATATTATGGCATATAGAAACGGCAATACTGGTATTCAGATCAGCCGTTACAAGAGCACAGACGGAAGAAGCGACTGGCCTTCCTATAACCTGATCCTGAACTGTACTTCATATCTGAACGCAGATGCGGGATATGAGGATGCAGACGGATTTGCAGCTAAGCTGACGATTGGTGAGGGTAATGTATTTGATGGATGTATTGCAGCATACAATGCCGATGACGGTTGGGATCTGTTCGCCAAGGTAGAGACCGGAACTATCGGTCAGGTGGTCATTCAGAACTGTGTGGCATTCAAGAACGGTTATGTACTGGATGAGAACGGACAGGAAGTAGATGCCGGTAACGGTAACGGCTTCAAGATGGGTGGTTCCAGCATCAGCGGACATCATATTTTGCGCAACAGTGTATCATTCGGCAATAAGGCAAAGGGTATTGATTCCAACAGCTGTCCGGATATTGAGGCATATTCTTCTACCAGTTATAACAATGAGTCCTTTAACGTGGCATTCTATACAAATGACGCAAAGAATACTGCATTTATAGCAAAAGGAATCCTGTCCTTTAAGGATAGCAGCAATGCAGCAGGGCAGACGGTTGCAGAACAGTTCAAACCGAAAGGAACTCAGGAGACCAGTGCCTACGAAAATGCAATGAACTATTATTGGAGAGGCGAAAACTCTACCAACAGTGAAGGAATAGCAGCTACAGCAGAATGGTTCCAGAACATGGATATGAACAGTGCAATCCACGGAGGCATTCGCAGAAATACGGACGGTACCATCAATATGAACGGTTTCCTGGCAGTGACTTCCGCAGTACCGGAAGGTGTTGGAGCCAGAATGACCGGAACCCCTTCTGCTGTATTTACGGTAGCGGCAGATGTGGTGAACAACGATGATGACGATGACGATGATGATGACAACAGCGGTTCCTCTGCAGCACCTGCAGTAGACTGGACGGATGTAAGCAACTCTGTACAGGATAAGGTGGCAGAGATGATGAAAAATCCTGCTATTGCAAGTGTCAACATGAACTTTGTATGCAGCGGTGAAGTCAAGGTGCCTCAGAATGTACTGAATACCATTAAAGGTACGAAGCTGACGGTGGCATTCCACAGCGGAAACGGTGTGGCACTGAGCATCAGTGGACAGGATCTGAAGAATAAAGATCTGTCAAAGATTCAGAATATTGATCTGACAGTAGACCAGACGAGCAACACAATCCCGGCAAATGTGGTATCCGCAAAGTCCGGAATCGTGAACAGACAGCTGGGTATCAGAGATACCGGCAGCTTCGGAGTGAATGTCAACATTCATGTAAATGTAGGCAAGGACAATTCCGGCAAGAGTGCAAACCTGTATCGCTATAATACAGAGAAGGGACGCCTGGAGTATTGCGGATCCTTTACCGTAACTTCCACCGGACAGTCCATGTTCGCATTGAAGCGCGGCGGCAATTATCTGGTAACTGTTACTGACCGCAGACCTTCCGAGAGCATCTGGTATACAGAGGGCGGTTATACGGTAAAGAGTGGTGATACGCTTTCCAAGATCGCTAGGAGAAATCACATGACTCTGGCACAATTGCTTCGCAGAAATGTACAGATTACAAACCAGAATGTGATCAGAGTTGGTCAGAAACTGAATCTGGACTGATCGTAAAAACTGTAAGAGATAGAGAAAAAGGACAAGACGGGAAACTGAAAAACGAGAAAACGGATGGCTTGGGAGGGCCATCCGTTTTTTGTGTATACGATGAGTCAGCCTACTCGATTGGAAATATTTTATTGCACTTGATTGGGGTTCTTCTTTCCACTTTCGAAATCCAGAGCATTCTGCAAGGTAGTCTCTGCAATGGCTTCCAGTGCTTCTTTTGTGAAAAATCCCTGATGGGATGTTATCATGACATTGGGGAAGGACAAAAGCCTTGCGGTGGTAGAATGCTCCAGAATCTCATCGGAACGATCCTCGAAGACGTTTTTCGTCTCTTCTTCATAGACATCCAGACCGACCCCGGCGAACTTGTGCAGGCGGATGCCCTCGATAAGATCCTCGGTCTTGACCAGAGCACCCCGGGAAGTGTTTACCAGAATGACGCCATCCTTCATTTTCTTGATGGTGTCAAGCTGGATCAGGTGGTAGGTGGAATCCATCAGCGGGCAGTGAAGGGAGATCAGATCACTTTGCGCCAGTAATTCGTCTAAGGTCACATAGGTGACGAAGTCTTTCAGATCCGGGTTCTCGTAGACATCGTAGGCGATGACTTTCATGCCGAAACCGTTACAGATCCGGCACATAGCTGCACCGATCCGGCCGGTTCCGATGATTCCGGCAATCTTACCATAGAAATTGAAGCCCATGAGTCCGGCGAGGCTGAAATCATTTTCCCGGACCTTGTTATAGGCTTTGTATAAGCGGCGGTTGCAGGCCAGAGCCAGAGCCATGGCATGCTCTGCGACAGCTTCCGGAGAATAACCGGGGACACGCATGACACATATGTCATATGCAGCTGCCTTTTCCAGATCCACGTTGTTGTATCCTGCGCAACGCAGCAGGACCAGACGGACACCTTTTTCGTGGAGAATTTTTAATGTGGCTTCGCTCACATTGGAGCTGACGAAAGCACAGACGGCATCGAAGCCGTCGGCCAGAGCAGCAGTACGGGGATCCAGATCCGACCGGATGTAATCAATCTGGATGCCGGGATATTTTTTCAGAGTTGCCTCGAAAGATTCTTTATCATAGCTTTTGGTATCATAAAATAATATTTTCATAACAGTCCTCCTCGGGTTGATTTTTATAGTATGTGTATCGTTATTTTTAATCATACCCAGATTTGGCTTTACTATAGCTCAAAATATGGGAATTGTCTATCATATTTAAAAAGTGAAATCGAGAAAAATTATAAAAATGATGCAGATATGATGCAATCGGCAGATATACTGGCATCAGGAGGCGAGGAGTATGAAAAAAATATTTTTTGCAGCAGTATTTGCAGGAGCACTGTTAGGTTTTACATCCTGCGGAAACCGGGAGATGGTGACGGATCCGGAGATGGAGACAGTTATAGACAGCATCAAGGAGACACAGAGCGGTCAGACGACGGAAGGGACGACGGCCGGGACTGAGGAGACTGCGGAAGTGTCCACACAGACGGAACCGACAGAAGGCCAGAGTGAAATACAGGGAAGTGAATGGGTGCAGTTTACCACAGAGGATCACGAGGGTAGCAGTGATCCCGAAGACAAGACCAGAAGTTATACCTATTACTATCCAACAGTTACAGTGACGATTCCGGGCAATGAGACGGTGCAGATGAAGATTCAGAAAGAGCTGGATGAATATGTAGACAGTTTTGTAGAAGGAATCGAGAACGGGGAGTTTGGTACACTTTATGAGGACATGCCGGTGTATGAGCAGAGCTATGAGGATCTTACTTTCCGTGTGATCCGCGCGGATGATAAGGTGATCAGCCTGTCGTGGGGGCTGGAAGGGTATGATCAGGGGGCTCATGGATGGTATACTTTGTATTATATGAACTATTATACGCAGACCGGAGAGAGAATTACTTTTGACAGTCTGGGGGGCGGATTCCGCGACAAAGCACTGGAACTGGTGACGGCAAAGGCAGCGGAAATGCAGGCAAAGGAGGACTGCTTCTTTAACGATTACGAGAAGAGTATCAAACTGGTGGTGTTGGATGGTACGGAAGATTTGAATGCTATCTATCAGGAAATTTATGGGCCGGACATTGCAGGTACGGATAATGGCCCCGCAGACCCTACATTCTACATTACAGAGGATGGCTTTGTATTTGAATCCGGCCAGTATGTATTACAGTCCTATGCAGTTGGAATTGTTGACTTTGAGATTCCGGCAGCAGACTTCGGGGATGATCTCACAGCAGATATTTTTTAATGGAGTACAGGATGCTGGCGGGTATATTTGCAAAACATAGGACTTTACATGGGCGGGCACTGTGTATATAATAAGAACATCGGGAATGAGGTTCTCCCGGAAGCCCAAGCTTCGAACCGCCGGAATTTGAACATACGAATTCGATTTGGCTGATGACTTCTGCAGAATATGCAGGGGACACCAGCCTTTTTTGTTGGAATTCAAAATGTCCTGCTGCGAGAAAACGGAGGAATTTTTATGCTTACATCACTGGGACTGATCTTTTTACTGGGATTACTCATGGCGGCGGTCTGCCAGAGGATTCACCTGCCCCGTATTATCGGGATGCTGCTTACGGGTATTATTCTGGGGCCTTATGTGTTGGATCTGCTGGATGTGTCAATCCTGAATATCTCATCAGAACTGCGGCAGATCGCGCTGATCATCATTTTATTGAAGGCCGGATTATCATTGGATCTGAAGGATCTGAAAAAAGTGGGCCGCTCCGCAGTCATGCTGGCTTGTGTTCCTGCCACTTGCGAACTGTTGGCTTTTGTGATATTTGCGCCCATGATCCTTAACATCAGCCGCGTGGAAGCGGCAGTTATGGGAGCAGTCCTGGCAGCCGTGTCACCGGCAGTGGTGGTGCCACGGATGGTGCATCTCATGGAGAACAGCTATGGTACGGAGAAAAGCATTCCGCAGATGATTCTGGCTGGGGCTTCCTGTGATGACATCTATGTCATAGTATTGTTTTCCACTTTTGTTGGAATGGCACAGGGTGGACAGGTCAATGCCCTGGATTTTGTGAATATCCCGGTATCGATCCTGACGGGTGTGCTGTTCGGTGCATTGGTGGGTTGGCTGCTGGGGCAGCTTTTTGAACTGTTGTACCGAAAGGGCAGTTATGTGCGCAACAGCATGAAAGTTATTATCATCATGGGTTTGTCCTTCTTATTAATGGCTTTGGAAACGCTGTTAAAGGGAACCGTGGCCTTTTCCGGACTGTTGGCAGTAGTGAGCATGGCCTGCGCATTGAAAATGCGGGCACCGAAAGAAGTGACCGGCAGATTGTCTGAGAAGTTCGGCAAGCTGTGGCTGGCAGCGGAGGTAGTGCTGTTCGTGCTGGTGGGCGCGGCAGTGGATATCCGCTATACTATGGAAGCTGGACTGGCAGCCATAGGAATGATCCTGTTGACATTGATATTCCGCTCCATTGGTGTGACACTGTGCCTGTTAGGAACGAATCTGAATAAGAAGGAGCGTCTGTTCTGCATGATCGCTTATTTACCGAAGGCTACGGTGCAGGCTGCTATCGGCTCTGTGCCGTTATCGATGGGATTGTCCTGCGGCAAGATCGTTCTGTCCGTGGCTGTGCTGGCCATCCTTATCACAGCCCCGCTGGGAGCACTGGGAATGGATGCCACATACCGGAAGCTGCTTCAGAAAAATGGAGAAAATAATATCATTTGACAGCCATCCGGCACGTGATCGAGTCCCGGAAGGAAGCCGCAAAAACGTCCACAACATCTACACCATAAGAACCGCAGGCACGCTCTCGCTCTGGCGCAGAACGTAGCGGTACATAATTGACCCCAATACGGTCAATAAGTACCGACGTCTGCTTACGGTCTGCTTGTCCTTATGGTGTAGATGTTGTAGCGCAAACTACGAATATCCAATGCAAAACCCCGGCAGCTACAACAACTGCCGGGGGTTTAAGGAGGATAGAAATCGTTTTAAACTATGTTTATTAGAACTGTTAACCCATGGTAATGACTACATCGTATGCTTCCTTGCCCTTTTCGTAAGGAATGATGTGTCCGTCTACTGCCTTGCCGTCCACGGTCATGGATACGACACCCTTTTCCACGTTCTGAGGGTTCTTTACCTGAATGTGATAGGTGCCCTCACGGAACTTACGGGTGATGGAGAAATCACCGAAGCCCTTGGGAATACAAGGATCTACGGACAATCCCTGATGAGTGGGATATACACCCAGTATGTATTGGGAGATATTTACGAAAGTCCATGCAGCAGTACCGGTCAGCCAGCTGTTCTTTGCCTCGCCGTAGAATTTTGCATCCTTACCGGCTACCATCTGGGAATATACATAAGGCTCGGTACGATGGATCTCACTGATATCCTCAATGTATGCGGGACAGGTCTTGCGGTAGATCTCGAAAGCTCTGTCACCTCTGCCCAGAACGGTCTCTGCGATGGATACCCAGGGATTGTTGTGGCAGAAGATACCGGCATTCTCCTTATATCCGGGGGGATAAGAGGATACTTCACCAAGTTCGAGGTGATACTCCGTGTATGCGGGTTGTAAGATCATGACACCATACTTGGTATCCAGTCTCTCTTTTACAGAATTCAATGCCTTTTCGGCAAGTCCTTCCTTCACACCGACACCGGCCAGTACGCAGAAGCCTTGAGGCTCGATGTAGATCTGACCTTCGCGGCATTCCCTGGAACCTACTTTGTGGCTGTAAGCATCGTAAGCACGTACGAACCAATCGCCGTCCCAACCATCCTTCAGGATCGCATCGTACATTGCCTGTACTTCCTTACGTGCGCGGGCTGCTTCGGTATCGTCACCCATCAGCTCGCACAGCTGAGCATATTCTTCGCCGTATTTTACGAACATACCGGCAATGAATACGGATTCTGCAACGGGCCCTTCACTGGGACCGAAGGTCTGGAAAGATTCTCCGGGATGAGCGGAGAAGCAGTTCAGGTTCAGACAGTCATTCCAGTCGGCACGGCCGATCAGAGGCAGATTGTGAGGGCCTTTGTGGTTGATGATATAGTCTAAGGAGCGTTTTAAGTGATCCATCAGAGGAGCAGCTACGCTCATATCGTTGTCAAAAGGAACCATCTGGGTCAGGATGGAGGTATCGCCGGTCTCTCTTACATAAGCACTGGTACCTGCAATGAGCCACAGAGGATCATCATTGAAGCCACTGCCGATATCGGAGTTGCCTTTCTTGGTCAGAGGCTGGTACTGATGGTAAGCACTGCCGTCCTGGAACTGGGTGGAAGCGATATCAATGATACGCTCTCTTGCACGGTCCGGAATCAGATGTACGAAACCGAGCAGATCCTGACAGGAATCACGGAAACCCATACCACGGCCAATTCCGGATTCGTAATAGGAAGCAGAACGGGACATGTTGAAAGTAACCATACACTGATACTGGTTCCAGGTGTTGACCATACGGTTGACTTTCTCGTCAGCGGAATCTACCGTGTAGCGTGCCAGCAGCTGTTTCCAGTAAGCCTGTAATGCTGCAAAAGCCTCATCTACCTGTGCATCGGTCTGGTATTTTGCCAACATTTCTTTGGCACGGGTCTTGTTGATCACACCGTAGGATTCCCATTTCTCGTCTTCGGGGTTCTCGATGTAGCCCAGAACGAAGATAAAGGTCTTGGTCTCACCGGCTGCCAGATCCACGTTGATCTGATGGGAAGCGATGGGAGACCAGCCGCTTGCCATGGAATTCGTGCACTTGCCGTTCTCTACAGCTTCGGGAGAATCAGCCCCCCTGTAAGCACCCAGGAAAGCATCTCTGCTGGTATCGAAACCGTCAATCTTCGTATTTACGGAATAGATCGCATAATGATTACGACGCTCACGGTACTCGGTCTTGTGATAAATGGTGGAATCCTGTACCTCGACCTCGCCGGTGCTTAAGTTACGCTGGAAGTTCTTCATATCATCGTCAGCGTTCCACAGACACCACTCTACATAAGAGAATACGGACAGCTTCTTGTCCTCGGAGCTACCGTTGGTCAGGGTCAGCTGGGAGATCTCGCAATTATCGTTCAGAGGAACGAAGGAGAGCACGGAAGCCTTGACACCGTTTTTGGAAGAGGTGAATCGGCTGTAACCGATACCGTGACGGCACTCGTAAGAATCCAGCTCGGTCTTCGTGGGCTGCCAGCCAGGGTTCCATACGGTGTCCCCGTCCTTAATGTACAGATATTTACCGTTGATGTCGGCCGGTACGTTATTATAACGATAACGGGTCAGACGCAGCAACTTTGCATCTTTATAGAAAGTATATCCGCCGCAGGTGTTGGATATCAGACTGAAAAACTCATTGCAGCCCAGGTAGTTGATCCAGGGAAGCGGAGTCTTGGGAGTGGTGATGACATATTCCTGATGCACATCATCAAAATGACCATACTTCATAAGAAAATCTCCTTCTTTCATGTTGTTGTATGTTGAGTGTTTGTTTTTTCGTTGCGGAGCGTTTTACGTTCAGTAAACGATTAAGTGCTCCGGATTTCTGATTTGTATTATACAGAAGCAAATGGGAAAATGCAATACGAATCTTGAAAAAGCCCGTAAAATGCGCAATGTATACAAAAACAGCAGAAAAACATGGACAGAAGATACAAAACAAAACGGACTCCGAAAAAAGGATTTACGAAACAAAATAATAGCAAACGTTATCGCACACTTTGCCATTATATAGAAGAAACACAATCTATGTACAAGCCAAATGTACAAAACAGCCTATCTGAAATTGTTAATTATAGACAAAGTGGATACTTTTTTGAAAAAAACTGCAAAAAAGTATTGCAAAATGCTCAAAGATGTTATATATTAAAACTACGAAAACGATTAAGTTACAAAACAGGTCGGACGGAATGACGAAGACATGGAACAGGAGAAAGATATGGCATCACTGAAAGACATTTCCAAGATTTGTGGAGTCTCCGTTGCAACTGTCAGCAAGGCACTGAACGACCACAAGGACATTGGAGAAGAAACAAAAGCAACTATCAAAAGGGTCGCAAAGGAAATGGGATATTCCCCGAACCTTTCCGCAAGAGCTTTGAAGACGAACAGGACCTACGGCATCGGAGTCCTCTTTGCAGATGAAGCCAGAAGCGGTCTTACCCACGATTACTTTTCCAGTGTGCTGGACAGTTTCAAGAGGACGGCAGAGAAGAGCGGTTACGACATTACATTCATTAATAGCTGCAAGAACCGGCCGGATCGGATGTCCTACCTGGAACACAGTAGGTACAGAGGCTTTGACGGAGTGGTGCTCGCCTGTATTGATTTCGGAGATCCCGAAGTCATCGAACTGGTACAGAGTTCCATCCCGGTAGTCACCATTGACTACCTGTTCAACAATCGTATCGCAATCATGTCGGACAATGTTGCGGGAATGAAAGAACTGCTGGAGTACATATATAGTAGAGGACATAGGAAAATTGCTTATATTCACGGAGCAATGTCAGCGGTTACCTCGGGACGGTTGTCCAGCTTCTACCGGACGGCGGAACGTCTGGGACTGGAGATTCCGGACGAGTATATCAGAGAAGCAGCTTACAGAGACACAACAACAACCTATCGTGTGACCAATGAACTGCTGGATCTCCCGAATCCACCGACATGCATCATCTATCCGGATGACTTTGCTTCTTTCGGAGGCATCAACGCTATCAGACAGAGAGGATTACAGATCCCTGAAGATATCTCGGTAGCAGGCTATGATGGCATACAGGCAGCAAGGCAGTTGGAGCCCAGACTGACCACAGTCCAACAGGACACAGAACAGATCGGCTGCCTGGCAGCCAGAGAACTGATCAGTCTCATTGAGAGACCCAAGACCACCATCATAGAACAGGTCATCGTACCCGGGAAAGTTGCTGAAGGCAAGTCGGTGGCCAGAATTCCGACAGACAATTAATCAGGCATTTATATGGAAGCGACGCAACCGCCGACATATGAATATAAATGCAACAAACACTTACAACAAACATTCAACAAAAAATGGGAGGAAACAAACATGAAGAAAAAAGTACTTAGTGCTTTACTTACAACTGCTATGCTTGCCAGCATGTTGGTAGGTTGTGGCAGCAGCAATGAAGCTCCTGCAGCATCCACCGATGCGGCACCCGCAGCTTCCACCGAAGCTAAGACCGAGGCGCCTGCATCCACCGAGGCAGCAGAGCCTGCAGCAGCAGAGGAAGGCAAAGTCTTCAACATCTACTGCTGGAACGAGGAGTTCAAGAGCCGTCTGACAGATCATTATCCCGGATATGAAGAAGTAGACGGAACCACCGGTAAGATCGGCGACATCACTGTAAAGTGGAACATCACTCCTTCTGATGACAACGCTTATCAGAACAATCTGGATGAAACACTGTTAAAGCAGGCTGATGCAGCAGCTGATGACAAGATCGACCTGTTCCTGATTGAGGCTGACTACGCATTGAAATATGTTGATACCGACTACACAATGCCTGTTAAGGATCTGGGCATCACCGATGCAGATCTGGCTAACCAGTATCAGTACACCAAGGATGTTGTTACCGACTCCAACGGCAATCTGAAGGGTGTTTCATGGCAGGGCTGCCCCGGCGTTCTGATTTACAACCGTGAGGCTGCTAAGGCTGTTCTGGGAACCGATGATCCTGCAGAGGTTCAGAAGTCTGTATCTGATTGGGATACCTTCACCGCAACCGCTGAGAAGATGAAAGCAGCCGGTTACAACATGGTATCTTCCGTAAACGATACTTATCGTGTATACTCCAACAACGTATCCAGCAAATGGGTACAGGATGGCAAGATCGTAATCGATGACAACCTGATGAAGTGGGTTGATGACTCCAAGAAGATGGTTGACGCTAAGGAGACCGGTACCTTCGACCTGTGGTCTGATGACTGGAGCAAAGGCTTCTATCCCGATGGCAAAGTATTCTGCTACTTTGGACCCGCTTGGCTGATCAACTTCTCCATGGCAGCTGATACCGATGGATCTATCGCAAATCAGGGTGGCTGGGGCGCTACTGAAGGACCTCAGGGCTTTTTCTGGGGCGGTACTTGGATCTGCGGTGCTACCGGAACCGACAACGCTTCTCTGGTTAAGGATATCATCCTGAAGATGACCACTGATGAAGACATCATGAAAGAGATCGTTGTAGCTGATGATGATTTCGTAAACAACAAACCCGCTATGGAAGCTATGGCAGCAGATACCTCTTATCAGAGCAAGGTATTGGGCGGACAGAACCCTCTGGCTATGTTCTGCGCAGGCGCTGAGAAGATCGATCTGAGCAACCTGTCTGCATACGATCAGGGATGTAACGAAGAGTTCCAGCATGCTATGAAGAACTACTTCGATGGCAAGGCTTCTCTGGATGATGCACTGGATCTGTTCTACAAGGGTGTAGAAGAGAAGTATCCTGAGCTTACTCACTAATCCGAAATGATAGGCGAATAGCGAAACAATAAGGAATTGAGAACCGTGCCTGCCTGGCTGGTCAGGTAGGCACGGTTTTTCTCTCAAAATTCCCGGTTGGCAGAAGCTTTTTTCAGAAGAAGATAATTAAGAACAAAAAGAAGAGAGCTGCTGCGAGCCTGATCGGAAACAAAGAAAGGCACGAAAAACGTAAAGTCGCTAAGAGAGCATGACGGCAAAAGGGAGGAATCATTATGGCAAAGGTAAAACGCGGAAAGGTGGTACGCTATAATAAGTGGGGTTATATTTTCCTGATCCCCTTTGTAGTAGTGTATGTATTATTCCAGTTGATCCCGTTATTCAGGACATTTTATTACAGCTTTTTTGAAAATTATCGTTCCGGACTGACACAGATCGGACCGAATTTCATCGGATTTGGTAACTATGCAAAGCTGTTGTCCAATCCGGACCTGTGGATGTACACCAAGAATACATTGATCATGTGGGTACTGGGATTTGTACCGCAGATCATCATATCTCTGCTTCTGGGTGCATGGTTCTCGGATCCCAGCCTTAGATTAAAGGGACAGAGATTCTTCAAGACAGTTATCTATCTGCCGAACCTGATCATGGCTTCCGCATTTGCAATGTTGTTCTTCACGCTGTTCTCTGATGGTGGTCCTATCAATGAAATGCTGATGCAGATCGGAATCTTAAAAGAGCCATATCAGTTCCTTACAAACATATGGAGTACCAGAGGTCTGGTAGCATTGATGAACTTCCTGATGTGGTTTGGTAATACAACGATCCTCCTGATGGCAGGTATGATGGGTATCGATACTTCCCTCTTCGAGGCAGCCGAGGTAGACGGAGCAACCTCTACCCAGGTATTCTTCAAGATTACATTACCTTTGTTGAAGCCGATTCTGATCTACGTAATGATCACATCCCTGATCGGTGGTCTGCAGATGTTCGATGTACCTCAGATTCTGACCAACGGTAAGGGCGATCCTATGAGATCCAGCATGACCCTGATCATGTACCTGAACAACCATTTGTACAGTAAGAACTACGGAATGAGTGGTGCGTTGTCTGTAATGTTGTTCATTATCACAGGTATCCTGAGCTTGATCGTATTTAAGTTCTCGAACGGCAAACAGGATAAGTAGGAGGTGGCAGAAATGTTGAGCGTAGAAACAAACGAGACAAAAAAAGGTCTGGGCATTCATGCCAGAAGAGCACTTGCATATATCGTACTGGTTATTATGAGTTTTCTCTGCCTGTTTTGGTTCTATATACTGTTTGTAAATGCAACCAGATCCAAAGGCGAGCTGACACAGGGATTTACCCTGCTGCCCAGCACACATCTGATCCAGAACTGGAAGGGTGTCATGGCAGGAACCCTGCCGGTAGTCAGAGGTATGATCAACAGCCTTGTAGTAGCAACCTGCAGTGCAGTGCTGTGTACCTACTTCTCTACCATGACCGCATATGCGATCCATGTATATGATTTTAAGTTAAAGAAGTTCATGTTTACCTTTATCCTGGCAATCATGACCATTCCTACCCAGGTTACCGCACTCGGATTTATCCAGTTGGTAGCTGATATGAAGCTGGAGGATAACTTTATCCCCCTGATCATCCCGGCAATCGCAGCACCTGCTACTTTCTTCTATATGAAGCAGTACATGGAAAGTGCATTGCCCCTGTCTCTGGTAGAGGCAGCCAGAATCGATGGTTCCGGTGAGTTCCGTACATTTAATTCCATCGTATTGCCGCTGATGAAGCCGGCAATCGCAGTACAGGCGATCTTCACTTTCGTAGCGAACTGGAATAACTACTTCACACCGGCACTGGTTCTGCATGATGACAAGATGAAGACATTACCTATCCTGATCGCTCAGCTGCGTTCCGCAGACTTCCTGAAGTTTGATATGGGTCAGGTGTATGTAACGATTGCATTCTCTATCTTCCCTGTTATCATCGTATACCTGTTCCTTTCCAAGTACATTGTCCAGGGCGTGGCAATGGGAAGCGTCAAGGGTTAATATTTCGCCAGCAACATTCAATACATAAATCTCTCCTGAAAAGCGGCACTCTTCCCCGGAGTGGCGCTTTTCGCTTGCAAAAAAACGGGGAAACGGGTATAAAATAAAGAGAAGAGTGAACGTGTATTTTGAGGAAGAAAGAGGTAATTGCCATGCAGATGTATGAGGTGACAGCACTGGCACCGGAAGGACCGGAGGAAGTCTATCAGGCGATGGTGTTTGCAGAAGATGAAGATGATGCCTTGAACCAGCTGGAGGAACAGCTGAAGGAGCAGGGTATTGCCCATGGAATGTGTATGGCGGAAGAAGTGTAGTGTAAAGTGTGAAAAGAACTTCTAATCACTCAGAGCAAAGGCTCTTTCGCGAAGAAGTTCTATGTTTCACACGCAAATTTGCGCCAATGCGCAAACTTTGCAGGTTATGGAAGGATGTGAGTGTTGCAAATGGAAAATTCCTATCGTTTTTTTGAGAATAAAGATTGTAAATATTTCCCTTGCCACAAGGGACTTGCAGATTTCAACTGCCTGTTCTGCTACTGCCCCATGTACCGCTTGGAGCACTGCCCCGGGAATCCCAGGTATTTCGAGAAAAATGGCAGACGGATCAAGGATTGCTCGGGCTGCACCTTCCCACATGATCCGGAGCATTATGATACGATCATGCAGATTCTGCGGGAGAATTAGACACTGTCCGACAGCTGCAGCGAAAATGGTAGCAGGTCCGGCGGGAGATTATTCCGCCGGTATCCATCCGTCCTCGCCGACGAGGACGTTTTCTTTGGAGAAATACGTCTCCACCTCCGGATTTACAAGGCATCTGGAGAGAGGGCTGCGTCCGGAACAGTCCGCACCGGGACCGAAGTTCCCATATTCAATATAATCTGACAACACTTCTGCACGAACTTTTCCCCAGTTCTGCCAGCCTTCGGGACAGATATGATCCCCCAGCTCACAACAGATAAACGCTGTCTTCGCGCAGTCTCTCCAGGGACGACCGAGATAGACGGAGTCCGGCTCCTCGCCTGTGATCCGACAATGCGAGAATACAAGACCGAATTCCTGTCCTGCGGGAGTGCTGGCGGCGGTGATATATGCTTTTCCCTCGCTGACTCTGGCGATGGAATGGATCTCACAGTGATCGAAGAATGCAGTATTCGGTCCGAAGATATAGTCCACATCGCCGCAGACATAACAATCCTTGAAATAATTCCGATAGAACTTATGCACGATCGGCACTTCTGAAGCCTGGAAGAAGTCCGGCAGCATCAGTTTCTTCATATTACAAGTCATCGGATCTCCGTTGAAGATTGTATCCTGCCACCCTGTGAAACGACAGTTGTAACAGCTCAACCGGTCGGCTGCTGCATAGACTGCCAGCGCCTGCCCAGCGAGATATCCGGGACCGGCGGTGCTCTCAATCGTCAGATTCCGCAGCGTAATATCTTTCCCGGCGATAAAAATTACCGCCGTATTAAACGTTCCATACTCTCCGGAGGCGTCCGGACGGGGCTTCTTTGCACCGTCGCCGTAACGGAAGACGGTCGTCAGGGGATCATCTCCCACAATCTCAATATTTTCTTTGCGGATAAATAACTTCTCTTCATAGATGCCCGGTGCCACCTCGATCCGGATCGCCTCATCATGACGATCGTCGATGGACAGGATCGCCTCCTGTAACGTTGAGAACGCGGACGGGTCATTTTTAGATACGTGTATCGTAGTCATTTTCTTAATATTCCTCCTTGATCAATCTCTGATAGATCTTAAAATTTCAAAAACAATTGTAAATACTGGGTTTCAGCAACGCAATTATAAAAAAATGAACTGCTTTCAAATTCTTGTCATTTGTTATTTTTTGAGATTATTTGAAATTTTTTGGATTGAGAATCTCTCCGGAGGCATGATATGTATAATGCAACGGACGGACACGGCGCCGGATTACAGAGAGGAGGAAATGCAATGCCTGGAAAACAAAAAGGGCAGGTCGTAAACAGACCACATGGGAACAATAAAGTAGCGGAACACTTTCGCAAATATTATCAGTTATGGCTGCTGGCACTTCCCGGAATCGCACTTACATTGATGTTTGCCTACATCCCCATGTCGGGACTGGTCATCATATTTAAGGATTACAATTTTAAGGACGGAATCTTCGGAAGTCCTTGGGTGGGATTGAAAAACTTTGAATTCTTCTTCGCCAACTTCAGTAACGCATGGAGGGCAACGAAGAACACGATTATCCTGAATCTTTTTTATACCGTATTCGGTACGGTGGCAGCGGTAGGGCTCGCAATTATGTTCAACGAGATTCGTCACAAGAAATTCCTCAAGGTCAGCCAGTCGCTGTCGATCATGCCTTACTTTATTTCATGGGTAGTGGCAGGTGGTATTTTAAGAGCACTGCTCAATTACGACGGCGGCGCGATCAATAACTTATTGGTAAGCATTGGCTTCGAACGCCTGGATTTCTATAACGATCCGAAGTACTGGAGAGTCATCCTCACCCTGTGCAATATATGGAAATCCGCAGGATACAACGGTATCATCTACTTTTCGACAATCGCAGGCTTCGACACCTCGCTCTACGAATCGGCGCAGGTAGACGGCGCGAACCTCTGGCAGCGGATCTGTTACATTACAATCCCTCTGCTGAAGCCGACGATTATCATCCTGTTCCTGCTGTCCATCGGTAAGATTATGAGCGGCGACTTGACCATGATGATGTCTATCACAAATCTGTCTCCGATGCTGTTAGATACGACAGATATCATCGATACTTACGTATATCGTTCGGTTATCGGTGTAGGTGACTTTGTAATGGGTTCTGCCGTGGGTCTGTACCAGTCCATCTTCGGTTTTATTCTGGTACTGTTCTCCAACTGGCTGGTAGGACGCTTTGACAAGGATTATCAATTATTCTAGGAGGAAGATCATGGAAAAACAGAAAAAAATAAAACGTTGTGCCTCCGACAGGGTATTGATTACAATATTTTACATACTAGTAGCGATTTTCGCAATTGTATGTCTCTATCCGCTGCTACTCGCAATCGGAACCTCTTTCGCGGATGAAGCCTCCGTAACGGTCAACGGTTACCGCGTCATCCCGAAAAAGTTCAGCCTCTCAGCGTACCAGATGATCCTCGGATCCATGGGTAAAAACCTGTTGAATGCCTATACGGTGACCATTGGCGTTACAGTATTCGGTACACTTCTCTCGGTTCTTATATCTGCGGCTTTTGCCTATGTGCTGACCGTGAGAGAGTTCAAGCCTAAGGGCGCATTGAATATGTTCCTCTACATCCCGATGATCTTTTCCGCAGGACTTCTGCCCTGGTACATCATGTGTACCAAATATTACCATCTGACAGACAGCTTCCTCGCACTGGTGCTGCCCTGCTGTATGAACGCCTTCAACGTGTTCCTGCTACGCAACTTCTTCAAGTCCATCCCGGAGGAACTGGCGGAAGCGGCGAAGATTGACGGGGCGAACTATCTCTGCATCTTCCGAGTGATCTACTTCCCACTGGCAAAGGTAGGTCTCGTGACGGTCGGACTGTTCTATGCACTGAGCTACTGGAACGACTATTATCTGTCACTGATGTTTATCAATAAACAGAATATGTATCCCTTACAGTACTATCTGTACAATATGCTCTCCAACGTACAGTTCATGGCAAATCAGGCGAATGCCTCCCTCGGATACAACATCAATATTCCGTTGGAGACGACCAAGATGGCAACAATCTGTGTGACGGTCGGACCGATCATACTACTCTACCCTTTCGCACAGAAATATATCACCAAAGGTGTGATCGTCGGAGCAGTCAAGGGATAACACAGGATTATTAAAAAAGGTTTCTAAAAAATAGCAACATAGAGTACAATAAAACATAGGAGGTTACTTATGAAAAGAAACTGGAGTAAAAAAGCACTTTCCCTGCTGATGGCAGGAACCATGATGGCGGGACTGGCAGGCTGCGGTTCCGATGCAGCACAGAATGACAGCAGCGCCGCGGCATCCGCCGCGCAGAGCAGTGCCGCACAGAGTACGGATGCGAGTACCAGCGACAACCCGCTGCGTCCCGATACTCTGGATACCATCACGGTTGTATTGTTCGGTGAGGAATCTCCCCGTATGCAGCAGTTAATGGAAGAAAAATATCAGCAAGTATTTATTGATGAGATCAACACCAAGGTAGAACTGATGTATCTGCCCTGGACCGAGAACGGCGCAGGTGGCAAGGTTGACCTGATGATCGCTTCCGGACAGGAATTCGATGCCTGCATCGTAGATCCCACTTGGGCTGCCAGCAGCTACAGCAAGGGTTATTTACAGGATCTGTCCGATGTGATTGACAAATATCTGCCCGACTGGCACGAGAATATGAATGCTACTGCATTCGACGCTTACCGTTATGACGGCGGTGTTTATGCAATCCCTATCGGTAACAAGCCGACCGCCGGTGTATACAATACCGTATGTGTAAGACAGGATATCATGGATGCCATCGGCATGGACAATATCGCAACGTTAGACGACCTTACCACATATGCTGAAAAAGCAAAAGAGCAGTACGGCTTATATGCGACCTACGAGCTGGCAGATGCAGCTTACATCATCCGAGGTACCAGCGACCGCAATCTGATTACTGTAGACAAGAGCAATCTGTGGATCGACCAGGATACCAAGGAATTCGTAAGCCTCGTGGATTCTCCGGAGTTTGAGGCAGCTGTAAAGCTGTACAATAACTGGTACAACGAGGGACTGATCCCAAAGGATATTTTGACCAACACTGTAACCCTGCCTTTCCAGGCGAACATGAGCTCTCTGATGCGAGGAACCTGCGGCACTACCCTGATCGAGAACGAGCCGGGTCTCCAGACGGTAGTACCCGAAGGCAAGACTGCTGAGTACTATATCAGTCCCGATAAGCCGATCTACAAAAATAGTTACGAGAACACAGCATTCCAGGTACCCGTCACATCCGACAAGGCTGACCGTGTAGCGATGTTCGTGAACCTGTTACAGAAGAATACCGAGCTGGCAAACCTGTTTGCATATGGCATAGAGGGAACCGACTACGAGCTGATCGATGGTAAAGTATCCAAGATAAATAACGATGAGCTGTTCTATGAGTGGATGATCTACAACGTAAATATTTCCACCCCGAGTACTGCTTATACCGATGAGTTTATGGAAGTATATAAGAACTGGGATAACGGCGCAAAGCCCTCCGCAACCTTCGGCTTCAATATTGATTACTCCAATATCAAGACCGAGAAGGCACAGATCGACAGCGTATGGGATGAGCTTGCAAAGCCCATGCTGGCAGGTCTGAAGGACTATGACTCCAATATCGACGAACTGAGATCTGCACTGAAGGCAGCAGGCTGGGATACCTATGTAGCAGAGATCCGGAAGCAGTACGACGAATTTCTGGCTAATAAATGATTTTCGGGCTGCCTGTTCTTGCAACAGGCAGCTTTTTTTCTTAAAATAGAGATGATTAAAATAGATAATAAAGATTATGAGGAGATTTCGGGATGAACAATAAATGGCAGAACGCAGTCCGGAGCATGGAGCAGCGGATGGAAAGCCTGCGGTTAAATATGCACGGCTATCAGATCCTTTATCGGGGGGAGTTGATCGGCGAACATTACTGGGAGTCTTTTCATAGGGACAGCCTGCACCGGATGTATTCGATTACGAAGAGCTTCACCTCGCTGGCGACGGGACTGCTGGCAGCGGAGGGCAAGCTTGGCTTAGACGATCGGATCTGTACGTATTTTCCGGAAAAGCTGCCGGAGGGTGGCGCACATCCATGGTGCGAAGAAATGACGATCCGGGATTTACTTACGATGCGTACCTGTTATGAATCCACGACCTTTAAACGCTATGACGGTGACTGGGTGGAGTCCTTTTTCCGGGTGACACCGGATCATGTGCCGGGAACGGTGTTCAATTACGACACATCGGCGTCCCATGTGCTGGCGGCGCTGGTGGAGAAGCTGACAGGTATGGATATGTTGGACTATCTGCGGAAAAAGGTGCTTCGCAGGGTCGGATTCTCCGAGGAAGCCTATATTCTCAAGGATCCCTATGGTGTTAGCCAGGGCGGCAGCGGTCTTGTGAGCAAGCTGAGTGACCTTGCGGGGATTGCCATGTTATGCTGCCGCGGCGGTGTTTTGGGCGGTGAGCAGCTGATTCCGGCGGATTTCCTGCGGGAGGCGACCGCTTGTCAGGTGCCGACGAATCTTCAGCCGACGTTTGACGAGCAGCTGGGTTACGGTTTTATGATGTGGAAGACCCGTTATGATGGTTTTGCATTCTATGGAATGGGCGGTCAGCTGGCGCTCTGTTACCCCGAACGGGATCTTGTATTCCTTACGATGGCAGATACGATCGGGAATCCGGCGGGACTGCAGATGATCTATGACTGCTTTTATGATACGGTATATCCTGCGGTGACAGGAATGCCGGAATATACAAATACACAAAAACTGCCAGCCGGAGAGAGACGGCGCGGTGTAGAGCACTGGCACTTTTATGGAATGCAGGACAAAGCGGGAGCAGCCTGCGATTCCAGTGGTTGGGAGACGGTTGTCTTTGACTGGGAGCAACGTATCATAATACTTGTGTCAGCAGAGAAAACCTACGAGTGGTATTATGGTGACGACACATGGGAATACCAGAAGTTCCCGGAGACAGACTATACCTGCATGTGCCGTGGACAGTGGATGTTGGGACATTTTGTATTTCATAGCTTTCTTATTGATGAGGAGGAAGGGCACGTTGCGATGGACTTTGCGTGGAAGGGTAATCGGATGAGTGCCCGGCTGGTAAGCACTTCGGAACCGCCGTTTGTAAAATTAAAAGGCTTCTGGGCGGCGGAGCAGATAGAATAAGTGTAACAAAAGATTCAGATGGAGAGTAAAAATTCGGATGAAGATAGTTCAGAAATACAGAGGAAAGATCATTCTGAGGAGAATATTTGCGGTGTGCTTCGGACTGGCAGCAGTCTGCATTCTGCTGTCGTGTATTCTCGGCTTTGGGTGGTTCCGTGTGTCGCAGATCCAGCAACAGGAGAGTGATTACGAGAGCCGGATGGATACCTATGTACTGGTATTGCAGAATTACGGCAAATCCATGGAGAATGTGGTAACAGTGCTCGAAAATGACGTCTATATCCGCAAGCTGATCAACCGGAATACATTTACATGGGACAACACCGCGGGGATCGCGGCGCAGGAGGTTACGAATCTTGTTTCTGTGAATCCGATGATTCACTCCGTCTATGTCTGGCTCGAGGACGATTATCTGATCAAAAGCACAAATCCCTCCTATCCCATCGACCAGAACGGGGATGCGCGGATGCTGGATATTTTCCAGATGAGCACGTTTCACGAGAGTGCGGTCATTCCATATCTGGATATCTATGGAAAGAGCCAGAACCTCCTCTGCCTGACTAGCGGATCGATGGATCCCACCACTGGGGGCAAACGCAGCGGCATCCAAGTCAACATGGATCTCGACAAGATCATGACCTCAACCCTGCCGAAGACGGAGGAGGAACAGTTCCTGCTGATCGACAGGGACGGGAATATCGTTTATGAGCAGGGAACGCGGGAGATGTACCGGGTCGGGGAACGTCTGGAGGATATTCTGTGGAAAAACAGAAATCTGACCGAGACGTCCGCCGAGATTGTGCGCACGGCGCAGGGGAGATTCCTGTCCGTAGCTACGGAGATTGATGACGAATTTACGCTGGTATGGCTGATTTCCTACCGACATCTCACCGGATCGATGACCCGGGTCGGCTTCCTCTTTTTGGGAATTGGTCTGCTTGTGGCGATCATCGTACTACTTCTCGCGCTGCTGATGTCGAATCGTGTATACAATCCGATCGGCGAGATGGTGCGGACTGCCAGCGAGGAGGGATTGCCCTCCGAGGCAATGGCGAGACAGCTGGAGAATACGGAGCTGTACAGCATCGCCCAGACCTATCAGACGATGGTGCAGAGACTGAACCATATCAACCTGCGCAAAGAGCAGGAGGATCTTGCAGCTTATCTAATCAGCAGAGAGAAAACCGCAAAATTGCCGGAGTGGGTGGAAGAGATTTACGCCAAGCCGGGTGTCCGGATTCGTGTCGTGGTCATGCGCCTCAGCGATATCCAGGATCTGCACAGTAATAACACGGAAGAAGCGATCGCTTTTGAGATGGAGACGATCAAGACGATCGTCGAGCAGACGCTCCGTGAGTTGGGCAACGTCCTCGTTTTGCCGGTAGACCGTGAGTTTATCGCGGTGATTCTGTTCAGTGAGGAGAGCGTAACGGAGGAACGTGTGACGGTGGCGTCGCAGCATATCCTTGAAGTCACCGGAGAGCTGATCCATATCGGCATGGATGTGGGAATCAGTGGAGAAAAGGGCGAAACAGAGGGATTTGCGGAGTTAAATCTCATGTATCAGATGGCGCGGGCAGCGACAGCATACCGTTTTATCTATGGTATGGGTGCGGTGGTTACGGAAGGAGAGATGGCGCAGAGGGCGTTAAATGGGGAACAGGCACCGTCATCAGAAGAATTGATCCAGAGACTCCGGCAGAGTGATCGGACAGGCTTTTCAGCGGAGTACCGCAGGATTGTCGGGGAACTCAAAAAGCTATCGATCCAGAAAGCGCAGGATGCACTGATGGAGATCGCTGGGCAGATGCAGACCTACCGGAATTCGTTGCAATACCGTTTTGAACCGTTGACGAAGAAGGATTACGAGGTACTGGCGGGACAACTGGCATCCTATGAATATATGGACGATGCGGAGGACTGGTTTTTCCGGATGGCAGAAGAAATCTGGCTGATCCTCGAGCGGAATCGGCAGACGGGCAGAGAGGACGTTGTGGAGAAGGCGATAGCGTATTTGCAGAGCAATTATGGCGATCCGAATATCAGTGCCCAGTATCTTGCGGACAAATATCATATTACACCGTCCTATTTCAGCCGCCTCTTCCATGAAAAATGCGGCTGCACCTTTCCTGACTATCTGGTGGCGCTCCGCATCGAGCGGGCGAGAGAACTACTCCTCGAGCGGGAGAACCTCAGCATACAGGAGATCTGTGAGCTTGTCGGCTACAGCAATGCATCCTATTTTACGACCAGCTTTAAGAAAAAATACGGCATGACACCGGGGCAGTTCCGCCGGAGCCAGCATTAAACCTTAGCGAATGATGCTATTGAGTGGATGAGAGGAAAAAGACATGATGAAATTATATGATATCACGGAGAAACCGTTGAAAATCTACGGTCTCGCTGTGGCAGACAGTGAGAAAAGACATTTTTTCAGGCTGCCCGAAGAGGCACTGGAGCGCTTCCCACAGTACGGCTACCTCGGAAGAAGAGCTGTCGGCGGCAGAGTCCGCTTTCAGACGGATGCAAAGAAATTATATGTAAAAATGACTCTTGCGGGTACGAAAGAGGATATCAATATTCCGCTGTCCGGCTCGGCGGGCGCAGATATTTATCTCGGAAAGGGCACAGAGGCGACATATCTCGGTTACATCGCGCCAAAGATCCATATCGAGGGCGAGATTACAGTGGAGAAGACTTTTGACCTCACGGGAGAGGAGGTACTCGTAACGATCAATCTGCCGAGAAATGATCATCTCCTTGAGATGCAGATCGGCATCGAGGAGAGCGCGAAGCTATGGGAAGCACCCGAGTATACCGTGGAAAAGCCGATCGTATTTTACGGTTCCTCGATTACAGAGGGCGGATGCGCACCCCGACCCGGAAATGCTTACACCAGTATCGTCAGCAGATGGCTGGATGCGGACTACCGTAACATGGGTTTTTCCGGCAGCGCACGAGGCGAAGAGGATTTCGCGGAATATCTTGCGGGATTTCCCGAGATGAGTCTCTTTGTCATGGATTATGATCACAATTCGCCGAGTCCGGAGCATCTGGCGGAGACCCATGCACCGTTTTTTGAGATCATCCGGAAAGCGCATCCTGATGTTCCGGTGCTCTTCCTCAGCCGTCCCGATACCGATGCGGAGCCAGAGGACAGCATCTGCCGTAGAGATGTCGTCCACGCTACCTACGAGGCGGCGAAACGCAGAGGCGATGAGAAGATTTGGTTTGTCGACGGACATGAGCTCTTCGGCAAGATCGGACGCCCTGAATGCACCGTCGACGGCTGCCACCCGAATACTCTGGGTTTCCTGCGCATGGCGGAGCAGATTTACCCGGTTATGCAGGAAATGCTGAAAAATGTCTGATCTATTTTAGAAAAATATATTTATAGTAAATCTCTGGTCTTACATACAAGATACAGTGGAAGATTGGTGATGTCACCATCCTTCCGGTAGCCGCGTTTGGAAAAACGTAAGGCTGCAGCAGGGTGATTTTCTGCAACATATCTTTTGAAAGAGGGAGCGGATTTATCTTCCCCGGCTTTCACTTCCACCGGAATGATATCGGTTCCGTTTTGAAGCACAAAGTCAATCTCGCTGTTTTTATCAGAGTAGTACCGGGGAGCGATTTCAAATTGTCCCTGCAACTGCTGTAAAATATAATTTTCCGTTAATGCTCCTTTGAACTGGTAGCTTGATTTTAACAGAATGGCACTGTTGTCGATACCGGCCATATGCTTAAGCAGCCCGGTATCAAAGACAAATAGTTTAAACTGATCCAGCTTGTCGAAGGCTGAAAGTGGATGCTCCATTTTGGAGACATTATATACGCGATTGAGCATTCCTGCCGAGACCAGCCATTCGATAGCTTCTTCAAAATCTCTTGCCCTTCCTCCTTCGCGGACAGCACCATACATAAATTTCTCGTTTGGCTTTGCAAGCTGAGCAACGATACTGCGGAATACTAGAAGAATACGACCACTGTTGATCTTCCCGTTATGCTTTGAAAAGTCATTTTCATATATTTCGATTAACTCCCGTTGTATCTGGGAGATTCTTGCCGGATCCTTGTATTTGATCCAGGAGGATACGCACTCCGGCATTCCTCCGATGATAAAATAATAATTGCATGCTTCAGATAGACGAGAGTGAAAAATCTCTTCGATCGTTTGCTCTTTTTGAATGCTGTCATAATAGGTATATAGGGCAGGATCCGTAGCTTCGAGAAATTCGTCAAAAGTCAGTGGGAAAATATCGAGTAGATTTACCATGCCTACCGGATAAGATTTTGGCTGGGCTAAAATGGTTCCCAACAGACTTCCGGCGGAAACCACATGGTATTCGTTCGCTTTTTCTTTAAAGTATTTCAGAGTGTTTAAGGCCTCGGGACATTCCTGGATCTCATCAAAAAGGATCAGAGTCTCACCGGGTTGGATTTTTTCACCGCTTATCATGGACAACAATTCGATAATGCGGTGGGGGTTTTTGTTCGCCTGAAAAATGGATTTTAATTCATCCTCTTCATCGAAGTTGAAATAGACATAATTAGCATAGCAGGTCTGTCCGAATTCCTTCATCAGCCAGGTTTTACCCACCTGTCTGGCACCTCGCAAAATCAGAGGCTTTCGTTCCGGGTCGTTTTTCCAGTTTATCAGGGATTGCATTGCATTTCGCTTCATAAATACACCGTCCTTTTCGGGAATAATAATAGCATAACACATTTTTCTGAAAAATAAACAACTGTTTTGCACATTTTTCTGAAAAAATCAAATACCAATAATCACATTTTTCTAAAATACAAAAGCCGATAGTCTGTTTTCGCAGATTACCGGCTTTATTTATGCGCGGAGACGGTGGGATTTGAACCCACGTGCCCGAAAAGGGCTAACGCATTTCGAGTGCGCCCCGTTATGACCACTTCGATACGTCTCCAAAAGATTACAACGTAGATTATTTTATCTGAAAAATGCCGGTTTGGCAAGGGGAGAAACGAAAAAACCTTTTGTAATGAGATTGTTACTGCCTACGTGATAATAAGGTTGAAAGCGGTAGTTATAAAAAAAGATGTTGACAGAACAACATCTAAGTAGTATATTGCAAATAAATACTTTGATAATCAAAGTATTCGCAGGGCAATGCTGTACGATATAGCGAAGCCAAAGCAATTGTGCCGAAGAGAACAAAGCGGCAAAGACAGAATATTAAAAAAGAATGCATAAGGAGAGCAAAAACATGTTAGAGAAAGTAGCAGCTATCATCAGAGAACAGTTAAACCAGGAGAATGTAGAAATCACGGAGGCGACCCGTTTCAAGGAGGATCTGGAAGTGGACTCCCTGGATCTGTTTGAACTGGTAATGGCGTTTGAAGAGGAATATGGTGTGTCCATTCCTTCCGAGGAATTGGAAAATATGGCAACAGTAGGTGATGTTATCAGATATATTCAGGAGCATGCGTAAGAACGGCATATCTGACTGAATGCAAGAATCCGCAGGCATCAAATTCGGGGGCTTTTGACCCCGACATCAGAATATGTAATATAACGCAGAATGACGAGAAGGATCAGAAAGACAATGAAAACAAAGATCACGGAACTTCTACAAATAGAATATCCCGTTTTCCAGGGCGGTATGGCCTGGGTGGCAGAACATAAGCTGGCGGCAGCGGTATCGAATGCCGGAGGCTTAGGCATCATCGGTGCCGCTTCCGCTCCGCCTGAGGTTGTCCGGGAGGAAATCCGTAAATGCAAAGAACTGACTGACAAACCCTTCGGCGTGAATATCATGCTGCTCAATCCCAATGCGGAGGATGTAGCGAAGATCGTCGTGGAAGAAGGGGTAAAAGCGGTAACGACTGGTGCTGGAAACCCGGGAAAATTCATGGAGCTGTGGAAGAATGCCGGAGTGAAAGTCATTCCGGTGGTGGCCAGTGTGGCTATGGCGAAGATGATGGAACGGGCCGGCGCAGACGTCGTAGTGGCGGAAGGCATGGAGAGCGGCGGACATATCGGTTCCACCACGACCATGGCGCTGGTTCCTCAGGTGGTGGATGCGGTATCGATTCCGGTGATCGCAGCCGGAGGTATCGCCGATGGCAGAGGCATGGCGGCGGCCTTCATGCTGGGGGCAGAGGGAATCCAGATGGGTACCCGGTTCGTAGCATCCAAGGAATCCATTGTCCATGAAAATTACAAGAATCAGATCATCAAGGCAAAGGATATCGATTCCGTGGTGACGGGAATGTCTACCGGACATCCGGTGCGTTCTTTACGTAATCAGATGACCAGGGAGTATCTGAAGCTGGAAAAAGAGAATGCCGATTTCATGGAACTGGAAAAGCTGACGCTGGGATCTCTCAGGAAGGCAGTGCAGGACGGAGATACCGTAAACGGAACACTGATGGCGGGACAGATTGCAGGCTTGATCCGCAGAGAACAGACCTGCCGTGAGATTATTGAAGAAACAGTGCAGCAGGCGCAGGAGTGCATAGCGGCACAAGGACAGCATAAAAAAATATAGCGACAGGTAACCGCTGACAACAGATTTCGAACAGCGACAGGCGGCGTAGTTATATGGAAAACGGCGCATTATAAAAATGTGCTGTAACCGAGGAGAACAATAGCATCACATAGTAATTAGGAGAGGACAAAATGAGCAGGATCGCATATTTATTCCCGGGACAGGGCTCCCAGTACATAGGAATGGGCAAGGAGTTCTATGATACTTACCCGGAAGCACAGGCGGTATGGAAGCTGGCAGACAAGGTGCTCCAGAATCTGTATTGGCAGGATAAGCGGGAAGCACAGGCGGATAGTGGACATCCGTACTCTATGGAGCAGCTGACTTTTGAGGAAAATCCTTATATCAACATTACAGAATATACGCAGATCGCCATGCTGACCATGGAAGTGGCTATTCTGAAAGTATTGGAGGCAAAGGGTCTGAAAGCAGAGATGGCAGCAGGATTAAGCCTTGGAGAATATGGGGCACTGGCTGCAGCCGGTGTGATGGAGCTGCCGGATCTGTTCCGTATCATCCGGATGCGTGGTATCTATATGCAGGAGGCCTATCCGGAAGGCGGAGCCATGACAGCAGTATTGGGACTGGACGGAGATGCTGTGGCAGCAATCTGCGAACGGACAGCAAAAGAAACCGGTAAAGTCGTCTCCGTAGCAAATTATAATTGCCCGGGACAGATCGTGATCACCGGGGAGGCAGATGCAGTAGAGGCAGCATCGGAAGCGCTGAAGGAAGCAGGCGCAAAACGCTGTGTACCCTTAAAGGTCAGCGGACCGTTCCATTCAGCCCTGTTAAAAAATGCAGGAGAACAGCTGGCAGAAGAATTGAAAAGCGTCAAGCTGTCAACCCCTTGGATTCCTTATGTGTCCAACGTTACAGCGGATTATGTGACAGATGCGTCACAGGTTGCGGAACTGCTGAAACAACAGGTATCCAGTCCCGTTCATTTCACTCAGAGCGTAGAGCGGATGATCGCAGATGGTGTGGATACTTTCATAGAGATCGGTCCGGGGAAGACACTCAGCAGCTTCGTACGGAAAATTGACAGAAATGTCAAAGTATACAATATCGAGAAACCGGAGGATCTGGACCGGGTGATGGAGGAGCTGGCATGTTGACAGGAAAAAGTCTGACAGGACGAGTTGCTATTGTCACAGGGGCCTCACGAGGCATCGGAAAAGCAGTGGCACAGGCACTGGCAGCAGAAGGAGCCACGGTGATCATTAATTATAACGGCTCTGCAGAGGCGGCGGAAGCAGTGGCGGAGGACATCCGAAGCCAAGGCGGCATGGCGGAGGCTGTGAAATGCAATGTTGCAGATTTTACAGAGAGTGAAGCCTTTGTAAAGGCAGTAACAGAGAAATACGGCAGAGTTGACATCCTTGTCAATAACGCCGGGATCACACGGGACAATCTGATCGTGCGGATGACGGAAGAAGAATTCAATGCAGTCCTGGATACGAACCTGAAAGGCGCATTTCACATGATCCGGCATCTGACGAAGACCTTTATGAAGCAGAGATATGGGAAAATCATCAATATCTCTTCTGTCAGTGGCATCGCCGGAAATGCAGGGCAGGCTAATTATTCTGCCTCCAAAGCGGGACTGATCGGTCTGACGAAAAGTGTAGCGAGAGAACTGGCATCCAGGAATGTCTGTGTGAATGCCGTGGCACCTGGATTTATCCGGACAGATATGACAGATAAGCTTCCGGAGGCGGTACAGGATAATGCGGTTGGACAGATCCCGCTTAAGAAAATGGGAAGACCGGAGGATGTCGCACAGGCGGTTCTGTTCCTGGCAGGAGATGCCTCGGACTATATTACCGGCCAGGTGCTGTGCGTGGACGGCGGTATGGCGATGTAAAACTATGTCCGGCAACAGTAAAGCAGAATAGAAAATATGTCCGCTAACGGTACAGCAGGATAGAAAATAAGTCAGGATGCGAGGGAGTATATCTGTATGGGTAAAAATAGAAGAGTTGTAGTAACAGGCATGGGAGCCATCACTCCGATTGGCAACAGCGTAGAGGAATTCTGGAATGGTATCAAAGAGGGCAAGACCGGATTCGGTCCTATCACCTATTTTGATACTGCGGATTACCGTTGTAAGCTGGCGGCGGAAGTGAAGGATTTTGATCCCGCACAATATATGGACAAAAAATCCGCCCGCAGAATGGAGCAGTTCTGCCAGTTTGCTGTGGCGGCTGCCGGACAGGCCATCTCGGATGCGGGTCTTACTATGGAACAGGAAGATCCTTATATGGTGGGCTGCAGTGTGGGAAGCGGCATCGGAAGTTTACAGGCCATGGAGCGGGAATATGACCGCCTGAAGGAAAAAGGCCCCGGCAGGGTAGGTCCCATGCTGGTGCCTCTGATGATCTCCAATATGGCAGCAGGCAATGTCAGCATTGCCTATGGGCTGAAGGGCAAGAGCCTGAATGTGGTTACTGCCTGCGCAACCGGTACACATTCCATCGGAGAAGCATACCGTACGATCCAGTACGGTGATGCGGATGTAATGATAGCGGGAGGAACGGAAAGCTCCATTACCCCCATCGGAATTGCCGGATTTTCAGCACTGACAGCGCTGTCATTTAGTGAGGATCCGGAACGGGCATCCATTCCTTTTGACAAGGAGAGAAACGGCTTCGTCATGGGAGAGGGTTCCGCTATCGTGGTACTGGAAGAGCTGGAGCATGCAAAGAGGCGCGGGGCGAAGATCTATGCGGAACTGACCGGCTACGGCTGTTCTTCGGATGCTTATCATATTACATCCCCTGCGGAGGATGGCAGCGGAGCAGCCACCGCCATGCTGAATGCCTTAAAAGACGGTGGTGTGGAACCGGAAGAGCTTACCTATATCAATGCCCATGGAACCAGCACCCATCATAATGACCTGTTCGAGACCAGAGCGATCAAGCTGGCATTTGGAGAACATGCGTATGACCTGAAGATCAATTCCACCAAATCCATGGTGGGACATCTCCTGGGAGCGGCAGGAGCAGTGGAGTTTGTCACCTGCGTAAAAGAAATTCAGGAAGGCTATATCCACCGCACCGTGGGACTGCGTGAGACGGAGGAGGAACTTGACCTGAATTACTGCCGGGACAGCTACAAAGAAGAGGTGCCTTATGCATTGACCAATTCGTTGGGCTTCGGCGGACATAATGCGAGTCTGTTGTTGAAGAAGTACACAGAATAACCGCAGCAGATGTTCAAGACACAGGATAGAAGGCAGAGCATCAACAAGGACGATTGCACAATGCGAGGAAGTAGTTGATACGACAGCATTCGCGGAACGGAGGAACAATGTCAGTTTATAATACACAGGAAATCATGGAGATTCTGCCCCACAGACATCCCTTTCTGCTGATCGATACTATCGAGGAGCTGGAGCCCGGTGTGCGGGCAGTGGGACGCAAAAATGTGACCTTTAACGAACCGTATTTTGCCGGGCATTTTCCGGGGAATCCGGTGATGCCGGGCGTGTTGATCATGGAAGCACTGGCACAAACAGGGGCTGTAGCAATTCTGTCTCTGCCGGAGCATCGTGGCAAGACCGCTTATTTTGCCGGGATCGATAAGGCAAAATTCAAGCAGATGGTGCGCCCCGGAGACACCTTGGAGCTGGAGACCACCATTATCCGCAGTAAGGGACCGGTGGGTGTCGGGGAAGCGATCGCCACGGTAAACGGAAAACTGGCGGCGAAAGCAGAGCTTACCTTTGCGTTAAAATAAGAATAATCTGCGGAAGTGATTTTTTATGAGCGGGACAGAGAGATAAAAGTGACGCAGAATAAGAGGTGCAGGTATGGGAAGTGTAGATACAGAAACAGAGATCAAATGCCCGAAATGTAAGAAAATGATAAACAGAGACCGGGCAGCGAAAAATAAATATGTCTGCTATGAGTGTGGTTATTATTTCCGGGTGAAGACCCACAACCGGATCCGCATGGTGGCAGACCGGAAAAGCTTTCAGCCCTGGTTCGAGGAGATAGAAGAGAGCAATCCACTGAAATATGAGGGCTATGAAGAAAAGCTGTCGGAGGCCAGGGAAAAATCCGGCGTAAAAGAAGCTGTGACCGTAGGTGAATGCGAGATCTACGGGGAAAAGGCTGTGATCGGCATCTGCGAATCCAAATTTATGATGGGCAGTATGGGTCATGTGGTCGGCGAGAAAGTCACCCGGGCAATTGAAAAGGCGACAGAATTGCGGCTGCCTGTATTTTTGTTCTGCTGTTCCGGCGGTGCGAGAATGCAGGAGGGAATCGTGTCACTGATGCAGATGGCAAAAACCTCCGCAGCGATCAAACGGCATGGAGAAGCAGGACTTCTCTATGCGACTATTTTGACAGATCCCACCACAGGTGGTGTAACGGCCAGTTTTGCCATGCTGGGAGATGTGATCATGGCGGAACCGGGAGCCTTGATCGGCTTCGCAGGACCGAGAGTTATTAAGCAGACTCTGGGACAGCGCCTCCCTGATGGCTTCCAGACAGCGGAATTTTTGCAGGAGCATGGTTTTGTGGACGGTATCGTCCGCCGGGAGAACCTTAAGAAGACCTTATATTTCCTGATCACGACGCATCGGTGCAGTGAGGGGAATTATGCGGATTTTAAGAAAAATTTTGACTTCCATTTTGAACCTACGGAGATCGTGAAGGAACGGTCAATACTGACACTCCCCAGAACGGCATGGGAAAAGGTCAAGACCGTCCGGAGAGTGGACAGACCGGCAGCAACCGACTATATTCCCTACATTTTCGATTATGTAGTGGAGGCTCACGGAGACCGTTATTATGGGGATGATAAAGCACTGGTAGGTGCGGTGGCATTCCTGGACGGGCAGCCGGTGACAGTGCTGGCAGATGTGAAGGGCAAGGATTTTGCGGAGTGTGCCAGACGCAATTACGGTATGCCCATGCCGGAGGGGTATCGTAAGGCACTGCGCCTGATGAAGCAGGCGGAGAAATTCAACAGACCCATTATCAGCTTTGTAAATACGCCGGGAGCTTTCTGCGGCGTGGAGGCGGAGGAGAGAGGACAGGGCGAGGCTATTGCCCGGAACCTGCTGGAGATGTCGGCCCTGAAGGTACCGGTATTGTGCATCCTTATTGGAGAAGGCGGCAGCGGCGGAGCATTGGCTACGGCGGTAGGCAATGAGGTATGGATGATGGAAAATGCCACATACTCGATCCTGTCTCCCGAAGGCTTTGCTTCTATATTATGGAAGGATGCTGACCGTGCCAGAGAAGCCAGTGAAGTCATGAATATTACATCCGAGGACCTGAAACGCCTCGGAGTGATCGAGAGGATCGTACCGGAATACGGCGGAGCAGACCAGAGTACCGTGGAAGCCATCGGCGGTTATCTCAAGGAACATATCAAGGAATTTCTGCAAAAATACACCGGTATGACCGGTGAACAGATCGCAGAGGAACGTTATGAAAGATTCCGCAAGTATTAAAGCAGTAACGAGAGGTGATGTGGGATGAAGCACGGAAAAATGATTCTGGGGGAATTACATGCAGATAGTCCCGTGATCCAGGGAGGCATGGGTGTGGGAATCAGTCTGTCCGGGCTGGCCGGAGCAGTGGCAGCCGCCGGTGGGATCGGCATCATTTCTACTGCCCAGATCGGTTTCCGGGAGCCGGATTTTGACAGAGATCCCATAGCCTGTAATCTGCGCACTATCGGAAAAGAAATAGAAAAAGCAAGGCAGATCGCAAAAGGCGGTATCATCGGTGTCAACATCATGGTGGCAACACAGCGCTATGAGGATTATGTCAGGGCAGCAGTGCTGGCAGGTACCGACTGCATTATCTCCGGTGCCGGACTGCCGCTGGATCTGCCCGGAGTCGTGGCAGAGACGGAAAACGGAATGCCCGGGCGCAGCCACCGGACGATGTTAGCGCCGATCGTGTCGAGTACCCGTGCCCTGTCGGTTGTCACAAAATACTGGATGAAAAAATACGACAGAAAGCCGGATTTCATTGTAGCGGAGGGGCCGCTGGCTGGCGGACATCTGGGATTTAAGCGGGAAGAACTGGATGCGTATACACCGCAGACATATGAGAAGGAACTTACGGCAATGATCCGGCAGGCAGCAGAACTGGAAATTCCACTGATCGCTGCAGGCGGTATTTATGACCGGAGGGATCTGGAGCATTGCCTGTACCTCGGGGCTGCGGGGGTACAGATGGGAACCCGTTTCGTGACCACAGAGGAATGTGATGCGGCAGATGCATACAAGCAGGCATATCTCAGCGCACGGAAAGAAGACATTGTCATTGTGAAAAGCCCTGTGGGAATGCCGGGCAGAGCCATACAGAATGCTTTCCTGGAAAAAGTGGCAGCCGGAGAACGTTTTATGACCGGATGCAGACATTGTATTAAGACCTGCGACCCGAAGACAGCACCGTATTGCATCACCAGAGCATTGATCAATGCGGCAATGGGAGATGTGGATAATGGACTGCTGTTCTGTGGCAGCAATGCCTGGAGGGCGCAGAAAATAGAAAGAACAGTGGATATCATGGAGGAAATGGCGTGAGGACCATAAGAATCACCGGAACCGGAAGTGCTCTTCCGGGAAGGATCGTTACAAATAAAGAATTGGAGCAGCTGGTGGAGACATCGGATGAATGGATCCGGGAGAGAACCGGTATTGCTGAACGTCATGTGTCTGTGGGGGAGACGGTTGTGACACTTGCGTCAGAAGCGGCCCACAAAGCATTGGAACAGGCAGGAAAAACTGCAGAAGAAATCGATCTGATTCTGGTGGCAAGCTGTTCTCCGGAGCAGTATCTGCCCTGTTGCGCCTGCCAGGTACAGGCGGCCATCGGTGCGGTGAATGCATTGGCTTTCGATGTGAATGCGGCCTGCTCCGGATTTTTATTTGCCCTGAATACTGCGGATGCCTATCTGCGGACGGGACTTGCGGAAAATGCGCTGGTTATCGGCAGCGAAGTGTTGTCTAAGCTGGTGGACTGGACTGACCGGGGCAGCTGTATTCTGTTCGGAGACGGCGCCGGGGCGGTAGTTGTGGAGCGATGCAGGACGGAGTCTCGGGCGGTGGAATACAGTAACGCTTTGCCGGAGACAGAGAAAGGGATGCAGGAGACGGCGGAGGAGAAACGGATACCGGCAGCAGGCATTCTGGGCCGGGCACTGCACTCCGACGGCACCGGTGGCGGAGTCCTGCAATGCGGAGCGAGAGAACTGACAACCCCATATGCAAGGACTTCAGCGGCAAAAACGGATCAAAAACAGCAGACGGATGACAGAGAACATTATATTCAGATGGATGGACAGGAAGTGTACCGGTTCGCCACCAGACGGGTGCCGCAGTGCATCGAGGAAGCACTGTCAGATGCCGGACTTGCTGTGCCGGATATTGATATGTTCGTATTGCATCAGGCCAACGCACGTATTATCGATGCAGTGGCGAAACGCCTTCATGCGGATCGTGAAAAGTTTCCTACAAATCTGGAGAGGGTAGGCAATCTGTCCTCTGCCTCCATTCCGGTGCTTCTGGACGAACTGCACAGGCAGGGAAAGCTGCACCGCGGCGATCGTATCGTTCTGGCGGGATTCGGAGCCGGGCTTACGATTGGGGCTTGCGTGATGACCTGGTAGACGGTATACTGAAAATGATCCGGAGCGCAGGAAGACTGCGGATATGCGTCAGAGAAGGCGGCTTCGGAGGATTGCGGACATACGAAAGAAAAATTCCAGATATCGTAGAGGTAACTATGGGAAAAAGCAACAACCGGATGCTGAACGAATTGCTGGTGAATCTGTTCCATAACGTGATGGACGCAGAGGCAAAGGCGGTCATAACAGACGAATTCAAGGATATTACAAATAATGACATACACATTCTGGAGGCTATCGGCATCGAGGAACCCAAGAGCATGTCCAGGATTGCCGGGGAACTGCATGTCACCGTGGGAACCCTGACCACGAATATGAACAGTCTGGAGAGAAAAGGATATCTCACCCGCAACCGCAGCACCAGAGATAAACGTGTAGTGCTGGTGACCCTGACAGAGAAGGGGAGGAAAGCTTTTTTCCATCACAGAGATTTCCACAGGAAAATGATCCACACCATCATACGGGATCTGGACGAGGAAGAAATGAAGACATTGATCAAATGTCTGGGAAAACTGGATATATTTTTCAGAGAAGGCAACGAGGAGTGACCGGAGAGATCCGGTGGCTCCTTTTTTGTGCTTACGATGAGCCAGCCTGCTCGATTTTGCGGTGGGCGCACTTGTTTGACAAAATTTTATAAAAATATGAGACGAATCGTATGGAAAATATTGACAATGCCTTTGCTTTTTCGGTATAATAAATGATACGGAAAGTATAAAAACAAGATTGGGATTTTACATCTGCAAAGGGTTGGGAAATATTTGAAATTTTGCAGGATATAGAAAGGCATGAGGGTTATGAAGAAAAGTACAAAAGCATGGAGCATGAAGATGAGGCTGGCCCTGCTGGCCCTGGCGGCACTGGTGTGGATCACTGTGCCGGTGAGTGCGAGAGCGGAGGGGGAAACAGTAGATACCTGGGATGGCACAGCGGTAGCTTTTACCAAAGGTAGTGGCACAGAAGAAGATCCCTGGCTGATTGAAAATGCAGAGCAGCTTGCGTATCTGGCGCAGCAGGTGAATAATGGCACGGATTATAAATGGAATCATTTTCTGCTGTTTTCTGACCTTGACCTTAACGGTAATGAGTGGATGCCGATAGGTACAGATAGCAACCCTTTCTGGGGAGGCTTTGACGGCGGCGGACATACAATAACCGGAATGACAATTACAGGAGATGGAGACTATGTGGGTCTGTTTGGAGAGTGCCGCAACTTTACCGCTGATTCCAGCTATATAAAAAGTGTCACAGTAAAGGGGGCTAATATTTCTGGTAAAAGCTTTGTGGGCGCAATTGCTGGAGCAGGAGCAAATATTTCTGACTGCTATAGTATCGAAAACACGATTTATGCGAGTCGGTGTGTAGGCGGTGTATGCGGAAGTCTGATAGGAAAAATTTCCGGCTGCTACAATAGCAGTTCAGTAAGTGGAATTTCTACAGCAGGCGGAATCATGGGCAGTGCCAGTTATGAAGGAAACGTTGGAAACGGCGTAGTTCAATACTGTTATAATATAGGTACTGTAACAGTTTCTCAACAGGATAGCTCTGTAGGTGGTATTACCGGTGCATCAGCGAATAGGTATGACATCAGTAATTGCCTGAATTGTGGTAAGATTACAGGGAATGGCAAAAATGTTGGTGGCATAGCTGGAAGCACGGATTCGAATTATATGAACTTTATCGGCAACTGCTATTACAACAGTGATTTGAATAATGCCGGTGTGGGAGAAGGAGCAAGCGATAAGGTGATTCCCCTGACTACCAGCCAGCTTTGCGGTGCACTTCCGGAGGGCTTGGATTCTACAATCTGGAAAGAGGGCAGTGTCGATACCAGCACTGCAAAGGCTACAGATACAGGAAGTAGATTTGGTACAGCCACAGGGACTTACATCAATCTGACAAAGGTGGCAAAGATCGGAGAGACGAAGACTGCTTCCGTACCGGTTTACAACTATGTTACAACGAATGGTGACGACTGGGATACCTATACCCTGATCACCACGGCGGAGGAATTCGTAGCCATCGGACAGGATACGGCAAACTGTAACGAAAACTATGTATTAAAAAACAATATTGATGTGAGCCGAGTGGAACTCAGATCTATTGGAGATCCCGGAACTCCATACATAGGAAAATTCAGTGGAGACGGACATACGATAAGCCATGTGGATATGACAAAAGAAAATGATGTTTATAGTTCTGGTTTGTTCGCACAAATAGGCGACCAACCCAGCAAAAAAAGCGGTAAGGTAATGCTGTTGGCTGCCAACGGAGACATTGTTTCGAGTTATTGTGAAACAGGAGGAATTTGTGGAAATTTGTCTGCGGGCGAAATTTATGGCTGCTCCTTTACCGGAACGGTAAAAGGGTCTATGGTAGGCGGAATCAGCGGCGTGGGTGGACAATACACTATGATTTCCCAGTGCTTTTTTGAAGGAGACGTGCAGGGAAAGGATTCTGCGGCAGGAATCTGTGGTATGGGCGGAACTATTGACCATTGCATTAGCATAGGAAATGTCAAAGGGAATGGAGAACTTGCGGGAATATCAAATAGTGGTGATCCCAACCCGGAGAAGTGTTATTTCAATAAAGATATTTGTAACGTAAAAGATGACTGTGATTTGGGACATTCTACCCTGCAACTGACCTCTTCCGGCTTTTTCAAAGAACTCAAAGACAATGGCTTTGATCCGGCCATCTGGACGAAGAAAGCCAACGACAAAGAGAATGGCATAGCCTACTATCCTTCGCTTGGGGAAAATAATGCAGTTGGTGTGAAGTACACCACCGGTCTGCAGTTTGAGAGAGCAGATGACGTTACGCCCACCTATGGACAGGATATAACTTTTAACGCAAAGGCACTGGTAAACTTTGTGACAGACGAACAGCCCATCTCTGCGGAAGATACGGAGGGCAGCTTTGAGATCCGGATCGGGGATACCCCGGTGGTAAGCGCAGCGGATTTCAAGAACGGCATCGCAACTTACAAGGCGCAGACCGTGGGCGAGACCATTTTCACCCTCGTTTACACCGGGACAAACTCTTCTTTCTTCCCGGAGCAGACGACGAAGGATCTGACCGTGAATATCAATCCGGCTCTACTTACTGTAGAAGGTAAGGGCATTGCCGGTGGAACCTATGGCAATAAGCTGAGAGAACTCAAAGTGACAAGACTGACGGCAAAACTGGGAACCGAGCCCATCGACGGAACTTGGCAGATCCAGAGCGATGATGACAAGGTTCCTTATGTTGGCGATAGTGAGACCTACACGGCAACGTTTATTCCTACGGAGCATCCGGAATACTATCAGACGCTGACGGCACAGGTAAAATTGGAAATCAGTAAAGCAATTGCTCCGAAGATTCAAGACTTGGATCTCAAATACAGTTGGGCGGCCAAAGGAGAGAAGGCGGTGCAGATACCGGGGTTGCCCGAGGATCTGGGAGAGACAACGATGGAAGTTATCATGTTGGATAATTCCATGAACGTTTTGGCGGCAGATCCCGACATCAAATATTCCGAGGGAAAATTGCTATTCACTCTGGGTGAAAACACCATGGATGATATTGGCGAGCATGCGATAGTAAGTGTTCAGTTACGGTCAAAAAATTATAATGATATTGTGTTTGGCATAACTATCACCCGTACCGCAAAAGCAGACCGCGAGGATACCCCGGATCCGGATGCCTTTGACATGACCTTTACCGTCAGCGGCAACGATCTGGCGGCGCAGATCACCACAGATCGTACTGACGTGGAGTTCAGCTTTGATGGAACGGACTGGGGGCAGACCAAATCCACCGGAGTCGGTCACAACGAGAAGGTGATTGCACAGATCCGCTATGCGGAAACCGATGATTATAACGCAAGCCCCGCCGTATCGAAGACATGGAACTCCGGTCACGGCCCGCTGAACCGCCACGACCGGGTGGAACCCACCTGTCAGGCAGAGGGCAGCATCGAATACTGGACCTGCGACGTCTGCGGACTGTATTTTGCATCCGCGGACGGAAGCAAGAGCATAACAGCGACAGAGATCGTTCTTCCGAAGACGGATCATAGCTGGGCAGAAGGATATCTGTCCGATATGACCGGACACTGGCATAAGTGTGGTGTCTGTGGAATCACCAGCAATACGGAAAAGCATGCATCCGGTGGCGCGGCCACCACAGAACGGGCGGAGATCTGTACGATCTGCGGTTATGAAATCGCACCGAAGAAGCCTGCTGCCAGTAACGACGATGACGATGATGACGACGATGACAGCAGTCAGGCGTCCAATACGGACCAGAAGGCCACGGGCGCGGCAACACCTCCCGCAGCCACGGCAACGCCTGCCACACCCGGTGTGGTAAAGCCTTCTGTAATTCCCGTGCCCCCGACAACACCCGCTGCGGACGAAAACAGTAAGGAAGATGCGGCAAAGCCCTCCGGGGAGGCACAGGACACGCAGGAATCGAGTGGAGAAGCACCGCAGGAGGAGCGGATAGATTCCATGACCGCCCAGACTTCCGACTCTCAGGAATCCGGCACAGAGCAGATAACGGAGACCTCCGGTAAGGGAACGAACGCAGGCCGCGTGGCGGCAGCGGCAGCAGCCGGAGCCGTAGTGGTCGGCGGTGGCGGCGCAGCTGTCTACGTGACCATGATCAAAGGAAAGTTTAAATTCAAATAACGTATGATAAGATGATAAGCGAACCTCAGAGGCCCGGTGCTTCTGAGGTTTGTTTTGCCATAGGGGAGAAATCTGCCGGAAATTACAACAAACTATTTTCAGATGAAAATAAATGTATTAAAATAGAAATAAGTATTGGCAGAACGAAGACAGTTTTGCATAGTTACAGCAAACGCAAGAGAAAATAATGAAATATAGAAAACGGAGGATCCTACGATGAAGAGAATCGGAATGTTGACGAGCGGTGGTGACTGCCAGGCATTAAATGCTGCCATGAGAGGTGTGGTGAAGACCCTGGCGAACAGTAAGGAAGAGGTCGAGATCTATGGCTTCCTCGATGGCTACAGAGGACTGATTTACGGTAATTTCCGCATGCTGACAGACAAGGATTTCTCCGGCATCCTTACCAAGGGCGGCACGATCCTGGGAACCTCCCGTACCCCCTTCAAGACGATCCAGGATCCTGATCCCAACGGACTGAATAAAGTGGAAGCCATGAAGCAGAATTATTATAAGCTGCAGTTGGACTGCCTTGTAATTCTCGGTGGCAACGGCACTCACAAGACGGCTAACCTGTTGCGGAAAGAGGGACTGAACATCGTGACCCTGCCCAAGACCATCGACAATGATCTGTGGGGCACCGATATGACCTTCGGTTTCCAGAGTGCGGTGGATATTGCAACGGATGCCATCGACTGCATCCATACCACAGCAGCTTCCCACGGCAGAGTATTTATCGTGGAAGTTATGGGACATAAAGTAGGGTGGCTGACCCTGAATGCCGGAATGGCAGGCGGTGCGGACATCATCCTGCTCCCGGAGATCCCTTATGATATCGATAAGGTGATCGAGAAGATCGAAGACAGGGACAAAAAGGGCTGCCGTTTTACCATTATCGCTGTGGCTGAGGGTGCGATTTCCAAGGAAGATGCTGCCCTGACCAAAAAAGATTACAAGAAAAAGATGGAAAAATATCCGTTCCCTTCCGTATCTTACGAAGTGGCTGCACAGATCCAGGAGAAGACCGGCAGAGAAGTACGTGTCACCGTACCCGGCCATATGCAGAGAGGCGGAAGCCCCTGCCCTTATGACAGAGTATTCGCCAGCCGTCTGGGCTCCGAGGCAGGCAAGCTGATCCTGGATAATCAGTATGGATTCATGGTAGGTTACAAGAACCGTGAGATCGTAAGGGTTCCGTTAGAGGATGTAGCGGGCAAGTTAAAGACCGTGGATCCCGATGCTACCATCGTACAGGAAGCGAAGCTGCTGGGCATCTGCTTCGGCGATTAAGACAGAAAATGAATGAGTAACTATTTTCGCCAAGCATCTGCTAATATTTGATGGCTCTGAATAGTTACAAGGAAGAGAGAAAAAACATGTCATATACAGCACTATACCGGAAATTCCGCCCGGACGCTTTTTCCGATGTCAAGGGTCAGGATCATATCGTGACGACATTGAAGAATCAGCTGCGGGCGAACCGGATCGGCCATGCGTACCTGTTTACCGGAACAAGAGGTACCGGTAAGACCACGGTGGCCAAGATTTTTGCGAAAACAGTGAACTGCGAACACCCCACAGAGGACGGCCCCTGTGGGGAATGCCGTATTTGTAAGGCGATTGCGGCGGGAGCCAGCATGAATGTCATCGAGATCGATGCGGCTTCCAACAACGGTGTGGACAATATCCGTGAGATCATCGACGAGGTATCCTATTCCCCCGCGGAGGGAAAATACAAGGTCTACATCATCGACGAGGTGCATATGCTCTCCCCCGGAGCTTTCAACGCATTGTTAAAAACGCTGGAAGAGCCGCCATCTTATGTTATTTTTATTCTGGCGACCACAGAGGTGCACAAGATCCCCATTACGATCCTGTCCCGCTGCCAGAGATATGATTTTAAACGAATCTCCATTGATACCATCACGGATCGCATGAAGGAACTGATGGACACGGAGCAGGTACGGGTGGAGGACAGAGCTCTGCGCTACATTGCGAAAGTAGCGGACGGTTCCATGCGTGATGCGCTAAGCCTTCTGGATCAGTGTATCGCGTTCCATCTGGGCAAGGAGCTGACCTACGACATGACCCTGGATGTGTTGGGGGCAGTGGATACGGAAGTGTTCAGCAGATTGCTGCGCTTCGTCATGGACCGGAATGTGTTAGGATGCATTGAACTGTTGGAAGAGATTGTCATGCAGGGCAGAGAGCTGGTACAGTTCGTCACGGATTTCACCTGGTATCTGCGGAATCTGATGCTGGTACAGACAGCGGATAATCTGGAGGATGTCATAGACATGTCTACGGACAATCTGGCGAATCTGAAGGAAGAAGCTTCCATGCTGTCCATGGACCAGATCATCCGCTATATTCATATTTTCTCCGAACTGTCCGGACAGATCCGCTATGCGGCGCAGAAGCGTATCCTGGTAGAGATTGCACTGATCAAGCTGTGTAAGCCGGAGATGGAGACGGATCAGGAAGCTGTCCTGGATCGTATTCGCCAGGTGGAGGAAAAAGTGGAAAACGGCATTGTCGTTACGGCGGCGCAAATGCCTGCCGGAGCTCCCGGAGCACAGGGAGTGCCGCAGGCCGGTGTGGCAAAGCCGAAGCCACAGTTGCCGAAGGCGGTCCCCGAGGATATCCAGGAGATCGTACGGAAATGGCCGGCCATCGTGGGAAATGCCGAGAATCCCATGAAGATGTACCTGAAAAATGCCCGGCTAAGTCTGGGTGGAGACAACAAGCTCATGGTGGTGCTGGAGGACGGACTGGCTTCCGATTATTTCAAAGGAGAAGCTCACGAGCAGAACAAGCAGCAGCTGGAAATGCTGTTGTCCGATTTTTCCAGCAAAGAGATTGAAGTGACGATCCAGACGGTGGAAAGCAGCAGAGAATTCGAAGACAACTATGTGGATCTCAGTAAGGTCATCAACATGGAGATCGATGAGGAAGAGTGATCCTGCGTGAATTTGGGATTGCGGCAGACTTGCAGATAAGGTAAGATAGAATAATAACTCAACCATATATGAGCACGTAGGACAATAGTCCGAAATGCGAATATATGTTATGATTTCGAAAGTGCGCAGCACGGAGAAATCAATTATAAATAATATGGAGGAAACAGCAACATGGCAAAAAGAGGTGGATTTCCCGGAGGCGCAATGCCCGGTAATATGAATAATCTGATGAAACAGGCACAGAGAATGCAGCGTCAGATGGAAGAAGGACAGAAGGAACTGGAGACCAAGGAGTTCACTGCATCTGCAGGCGGCGGAGCTGTGGAAGTGACCATCAACGGTAAAAAAGAGATCACATCCATTAAACTGGCAGAGGAGATCGTGGATCCCGAGGATATCGAGACTCTGCAGGATGCTATCGTGGCAGCAGCAAACGAAGCACTGCGCAAGGCGGATGAAGCCAATGCAGAGCTTATGGGCAAAATGACCGGAGGATTAGGAGGATTTCCTTTCTAATGGAACTCTACAGCGGACAGATCAATAAATTAATAGAAGAACTGGCAGCCCTTCCGGGGATTGGCAGTAAGTCCGCACAACGACTGGCTTTTCACCTGATCAATATGCCGAAGGACCGTGTGGACAGACTGGCAAACGTCATGATCGAAGCCAGAGCCAATGTCCGCTATTGCAAGGAATGCTATACTCTGACGGATAAGGAACTCTGCCCGGTGTGTGCGAATCCCAGACGGGATCATCGTACCATTATGGTGGTGGAGAACACCAGAGATCTGGCGGCTTATGAGAAGACCGGCAAATATGAGGGCGTGTACCATGTACTGCATGGTGCCATTTCTCCGATGCTGGGTGTGGGACCCGGTGACATCAAGCTGAAGGAACTGATGGAGCGCCTGCAGGGAGATGTGCAGGAAGTGATCATTGCGACCAATTCCAGTCTGGAGGGCGAGACTACGGCAATGTATATCAGCAAATTGATCAAACCGACCGGGATCAAGGTGACCAGAATTGCCAGTGGTGTCCCTGTAGGAGGAGATCTGGAATATATTGATGAGGTAACATTACTCCGTGCCTTAGAGGGCAGAGTGGAATTATAGTTAAAAGAGGGAGGACAAGACAATGGCAGTAATAAAAAGTTTATTTGGGAAAAGTGCGGAAGGGAAAGAGATATCTCTGTATACCCTGAGTAATGATCAAGGGATGAAAGCAGAGATAACGGATCTGGGCGCTACTCTGGTGCGCGTACTGGTACCGGATGCCACGGGCAAGGCGGACGACCTGGTGCTGGGATTTGACAATGGTGAGAGCTATTACGGCAACGACAGCTTTTTCGGCACGGTGATCGGCCCCTGTGCGAACCGTACCGGCGGTGCAGAGTATACGCTGGATGGCGTTACTTATCAGCTGGACAAAAATGACGGTGCCAACAATTTACATACTCATAAGCAGCTGGGCTTCCATAAGAGACTCTGGGATGCGGAGATAGGAGAGAACAGCGTGACATTTTCTCTGGAGGATGAGGATGGACATCTGGGATTCCCCGGCAATAAGAAGGTATCCGTAACCTACTCTCTGAGTGAAGAGAATGAGCTGACTCTGCATTACCATGCTTCCAGTGACAAGAAGACCATTATCAACCTGACCAATCATTCCTATTTCAATCTGGACGGTCACGGTGCAGGCAGCATTGAAGAGCATGAACTGTGGCTGAGAGCCTCTCACTTTACTCCGGTGGCAGCAGGATCGATCCCTACCGGTGAGATTCGTGCGGTAGCAGGCACACCCATGGATTTTACACAGCCCAAGAAGATCGGCAGAGACATCCGGGAAGATTATGAGCAGTTACTCCTGACCGGAGGCTATGACCATAATTTCGTGATCGATGGATGGAACGATGACGGTACATTACGGCATATTGCCACAGTAAAAGGCCCGAAGAGCGGCAGAGTAATGAAGGCATACACCACCCTGCCAGGAGTGCAGTTTTATGCAGGCAATTTTATTGATGTACAGCCCGGAAAAGATGGGGTGACCTACGGCAACCGCTGCGGTTTTGCATTGGAGACCCAGTATTTCCCGGATACCATTCATCATGAGAATTTCCCCTCCTATGTATTTGGCGGGGAGAACGGCAGAGAATACGATTCTGTTACCGTATATAAGTTTGAAGCATAGCTAAGAATACATAGAATATGGTGCAAACTTTGTCGAACTGTTTTTGAAGAGGTGCGACAAAGAACGCTAAAATACCTCCTGTGCGGATGCTATAGTTAGTGATAACTGATAGAAACGGCATGGGAGGTGTTTTTTGTATGGAATTACCGAAGAACATAACGCAGATCGGAGAGGCGGACAAGCACTGCAGAATCTATGTGGAAGATTATGTGGTATCTTACATAAAACAAATGAATGGAATGGCACAGAACAAGGATATTGCCATAGCATTATACGGCAGGAAGACAGCAGAGGACGGTGTGGCATATCTATTCGCCTATGGCTCCGCAAAGCTGAATTTCCTGCAGAAGCCGGTGCGGCACCTGTCCCAGGCGCAGGAACAGGAGATTGAGAAGCTGCGGAGAAAGTATTTTTCGGAAATGACCTTTTTAGGCTACCAGATACTGAATGGCGAGATGGTGGAAGGCTTCCAGATCTGCGAACAGGAGATCTGCCGTTATGTGTCGGGGTATGCGCAGTTCTATGAGAAGAATGACAGCATGCTGGCATATATGCTGGAGAACCGGGGCGAAGAGGCGGCACCGGAGAAGGTGGATCAGGAAAAATACGAAGTGGTGAAGAAACGGCAGGAGGAACGCAGACAGAGACAGGAGAGCGGAAATGCCTTCCGTGCCGCCGGACATACGGAGAATGCGCCTGTGGAATATCGCAGAGCGGTAGAGAACAGACGCAGGGAACCGGATAATATTATACCCATGCCAACGACCGGACTGCGTCGGATGAAAATGGCGGCTGCCGGTGTCTTTGTTCTGCTCTGCGTGATGGCATTGGCATTGATGCGGCAGGAAAGCACCGGAGAATCCCTGGGGGAGACAGCCAGGCAGGCCATGAGCAACCTGATGGAGCAGAAACTGCCGGATGCGGTGGAGGAACAGAGCCAGATCAGCACGCTGGTGGCGGAGGACAAGCTGGAGGACGCCCTGCGACAGGAAAATGCTGCGGCGGGAAATACTACTGGGACTGCAGCAGAGACAGTGATGCCGGAAGGCACGGAAAATGCATCAATGGATGGAACAGGAAATAGTGCTGTAGATCCGACGGAAGAAAATACGGGCAGTGTAGCGGATGGAACCTCTGCGGACAGCAATGTCACAAAAAATACGACAGATGTGACGGAGGCAACAGAACAGAACACGACACAGGAAACAATACAGGATGTGACACAGACGGCAGACTCTGCAGTGGCAGAGACTCCTACAGTGGAGGCGGTTGCTCAACCCACACATTATACTATCCAGAGAGGGGACACACTGATCGGTATTTCTCTGCGGAACTACGGCAGCAACAGTAAGGTATCTGAGATCTGTTCCCTGAATGGTATCACTGACCCGGATGATATCAAGATCGGTCAGGAAATCCTTCTCCCGTAAAAAACTTATTTTCAAAAAGGGGAAGTGTGTTATACTGTAACTACATGAGCAAAAAGCAGACTGCGCCGCAGTAATTTTGCGAATGCGATTCTTAATAGTTACGATAATACATAAGGAAACAGATACATGGCAGCAGATATCAAGAATTATCTGAAGGAAAAAGAAAAGCGGCAAAAGAGTCAGGATGACTATAAGAAAAAGATCCGTAAACACCGGCTGAAAATCGTGTACCGGGTGCTGTTGGTGGTGGCGGCTTTGGGAGCGGCACTTGCTCTTGTGGTGGTACAGGCAAAGAGACATATCTATACGGGATATGACACCGTATCTTCCACTAGCCGGGAGGTCTCATCGGATGCCACAGACATACGGTTGAAAAACAGTATTCTTACATATAGTAAAGACGGCGCTCACTGTACGGATGCCAAGGGAAATGTAAAGTGGAATCAGACTTATGTGATTCAGGATGTGAAGATCGCTACTTGTGGCGATGTGGCAGCTATCGGCAGTTATAACGGCCGTGAGATCTACGTGCAGAATACGGACAAGCAACTGGGAACTATTACAACGACCATGCCGATCCGAAATATCACAGTGTCGGAAACGGGAAGAGTGACAACAGTGCTGGCGGATACGGATGTGGCATGGATCATGACTTACGAAGCGGACGGTACCAACAGCTACACGGGACAGGCGCATATGACGGATGGAGGTTATCCGGTATCCGTCAGTTTGTCACCGGACGGAGAGCTTCTGGCAATCAGTTACCTGTATGTGGATGCAGGCGTAGTAAAAAGTAATGTGACATTCTACAATTTCGGACCGGTGGGCGAGAATCAGAGTGACTATATGGTCAGCGCTTATACCTATTCCGATCTGGTCGTTCCGAAAGTGCAGTTTATGAATAATGATACCGCCTTCGCGGCAGGTGACAGCCGTCTGATGATTTTTAGCGGATCGCAGAAGCCGGTAACCATCGGAGAATATCTCTATGATGATGAGATCCAGTCAGTTTTTTACAGCGAGAAATACGTAGGACTGGTATTTTTATCGGATCAGGCGGAGACCAAATACCGCATGGATGTATATAATACTTCGGCGGTAAAAGTGGGGAGCTATTATTTTGATGTGGATTATACAGATATATTTTTTGAAGAGGATGCCATGGTGATCTACAACGAGTCGGAATGTCAGATCTTCACAACAGAGGGTGTGGAAAAATACCGGGGAAACTTTGGTAAGAGCGTGCGGCTTATGCTTCCGGCAGGAGGATCCTACAAATATTACCTGGTGACGGATAATACAATAGATACCATACAGTTAAAATAAAGGAGTATACGAATGAATCTGAATTTATTGCTTATTATTACAGCAGTGATCTTGCTTTGCATGGTGGTGGACGGTTATAAAAAGGGAATGGTGAGATCCCTGATCTCTTTGATCTCCCTGCTGATCACCTGCGTTGTACTGTTCCTGCTGGGAAATGCGCTGAGCAGTTACTTTGACGGAAGGTTTTTCAATGTGATCATCACTCTGCTGCTGTTGGCAGCCATCGGACTGGTACACCATTTACTAAATGTGGTATTTTTCTCTGCAAAGGTAATCTCAAAACTACCTATAGTACATAGCCTGGACAAATTACTAGGTATTGTGGTTGGAATATTGGAAACTGTCCTAATTGTTTGGACAATATATGCATTTGACATCTTCAGAGACCTGGGAACCCTGGGACAGGTCATCGTAGATTACACCAGAGACAGCAAGATCCTTACATGTCTGTATGAAAACAATTACCTGGCATACCTGATCGAACAGCTCGGACAAAAGCTTCCGTTCTTTGTAAAATAGTAAAAAACAGAATAGAAACATGGCAAAAATCCCCTGTTTATGCGGAATTGACGTAGCAGGGGATAATTTGTGCAAAAAATTCAAAAAATAGTGTTGACAAGTACACTAGCGGATGATATACTCAGATTCGTTGTTGAGGAAACGCCGAGACAACACAACAGCTCGAAAGAAACTTGAAAAGATTTCAAAAAAGTTGTTGACAAAGTCTGACAGATATGTTAACATAAATACCTGTCACGGAAAATAAAGTTTTCCAAGACGAAAAAGATTTCAAAAAAAGTTGTTGACAAACGAAAGTGGTTATGATAAGATATCAGAGTTGCCGCTGAGAACAACAGCAACGAACGAACGAGCTCTTGCGAAGCAAGAGGTTATGATCTTTGACAAATAAACAGTAATGCAACCCTGAAAATTCCAAGATTTTCAGAAAAATGAATTGCGAGATTCAAGAACAAGCAGATCGATGAAAAAGATCGAGAAGCTACCCGAATTAACAGTAAACAATGCCAGATAAAACTGGCAGGAAAAAACTTTTTAACATGAGAGTTTGATCCTGGCTCAGGATGAACGCTGGCGGCGTGCCTAACACATGCAAGTCGAACGGACTTACATTGAAGCCTAGCGATATGTAAGTTAGTGGCGGACGGGTGAGTAACGCGTGGGTAACCTGCCTTGTACTGGGGGACAACAGTTGGAAACGACTGCTAATACCGCATAAGCGCACAGCTTCGCATGAAGCAGTGTGAAAAACTCCGGTGGTACAAGATGGACCCGCGTCTGATTAGCTGGTTGGTGAGGTAACGGCCCACCAAGGCGACGATCAGTAGCCGGCCTGAGAGGGTGAACGGCCACATTGGGACTGAGACACGGCCCAAACTCCTACGGGAGGCAGCAGTGGGG